>Ga0164242_10001402_pt1 | contig 28552 bp, 14 predicted proteins | sample OricomgcompostMG_FD_108783 | JGI IMG/M metagenome (GOLD analysis project Ga0164242, IMG submission 108783) | Miracle-Growth compost microbial communities from Emeryville, California, USA - Original compost - Miracle growth compost (MG) ...
AGAGGAGCTCATGCAAGTGGTGGGTATATAGAAATTAAGGTATCCGTAGCTGCACGTCAACGATCCAAACGAGAGAAAGATCGAGAAATAGAAAAAGGGAGGGAGCAAGCGAAGCAGAGGCAAAGCGTTGACACTAGCGATTATAAAGGTGATCGAGACCCGAAGCCTCTCTCATTAAACATGGCCGGGGTGTGCTCAAACTTGCATGGATGGGCGAAGGAGCTAAACCGTTCAAGGCTAGCTTCCCGGACTAGCTCTGAAGCCAAGTTCGCAACCGGGGAACCATGCGAAAAGTCCCCACACCCACGTCTCTTTTGAAAGCCGCCGTTTTCTCGAATTGAAGCTATCGCGGGATTGTCCACCGTGGCTAATTACCTAGGCAATCACTTTCTCTTGGCCCAAAAGGGAAAAAAAAAGGACAGCAACGAGTTTCTTACCGCAGGCGCCGTGTTTAAGTGTGACAGCTGAGTAGGTTGTTTACAAATTAGGTGGGCAACACTATTGATTCCGGAGGGCTCGTATTTGTGCATTCCAGTCAAAGTTTGTGCTTGATTATTAAAACGCCACGGCTCAGTTAAGTATACACAACAACAGCAACAACAACAACAACGACTCCTTACCCCTTTCCGATTGCGGGAGATCCTTCCCCGGTTTATTGACGCTGCATGCCTCCGATCACATGCAACTGGAGCGTTGCCACGGAGTCGCATACTTCATTGCGCTGGGGCATGCGAAACATGTCGCCAGGCGCGATACGAGAAATATCCGTAGACCGTCCCCTCATGGAGTTCTTATTACGCAGGTACCGATGGAAGATGGCACCGCCTTCCCTACTGGAGAGACGAAAACGGGTTTTGCTGGGGCTATCCCGTTCAAAGTCTGCTTCATGTCTCAAGAATCCGAGACCCTCCCCTCTTCGCCATGGTCGATGCCGTTGCCTCCTGTCACGGCCCGGAGCTGATTCCGGAGCTCCGAATTCTCCTGCTCTAACTGTCCGACTTTGGCCTCGATCTCCTCCATCCGCTCCGAGGCACCGACGCTAAGCTCCTCTACGATTTTGACGAAGCGCCACAGCCGGAGGACGATGATCAGGGAGGCGATCTCCTCGACGGTGCCGCGGGCTAGCAGGTCGACGACGAAGCTAAGGATGATGATGAAGCCATCGAAGCAGTGGAACCAGGAGCCGAAGTACCTTTTTCCGAATCCCCATACACTTAGTTCGAACGAAAACCTGGGGAAGAACAGGGGATGAAAAGAACATAATGACAGGACAAAAACTCACTCGCGACCGAATGCCCAGACGGAGAGCCCCAACTCGACGAGGAACAGGGAGCTGAAGACGAAGCCTGCAAGCTGGAAGCTGTCGTTAACCGTGTTGACCCAGTCCTCGTCCCGCTGGCCCGTGTCACAGGCGATCAAGGTGACGAATATGTCGATAAGGATGCCGAGAACATCTAGAGCCACGAGCCCCATGATAACGTAGTGGTTCTGCTTCGAGGATAGGTACTTGCGTGCCTGTGCCCGTCGGCGAGTATAGCGCGAGGTGGATGTACTGCCGTCATGGCGGCTCCGGAGTAGCGGGGTGTTGGCGGCTCCGTTGTCCTCAGCCATGCTCTCAATATGAGGGGTCTCAATGCCAGCCTAGGTAGGTAGTGAGATGGCCCAAGGTATGCGGTAGGGAGCTGTAGATGGAGTTCGAGGCCACGGCGCCTGCCAATGGTTTGGCTTGCTCTTGATCTTGTTTGGAGACTGATGCACACACCGCGGAGATTTGATACCTTCTTGCCTGCTCAGATAGTAGTAGATGCCATTTAAGTGAGTACTTCAAGAGAGCCTACAGAACCACCGCAACGTCAAGGAGTTTGCGGGACGATTGATTATCTTGATCAAGGTTTGAAGATGTGACACCTACCCCGCCCAGCACTAGATCCCGTTTTGAGCTTACTGCCCGACGTCAGTGGCTATTGTACCACACATCCTACACAAAGCGATGGTGTGACGATCAAGGAACACCGAGTATTTCGTCTATTTGGAAGAATCACTTGACTTTAGTGAGCCTGACTGTAAATAATGGTGAACGGGTATTGTCTACAACGTACTTATTAGGTTGTGGTCATGGCTGGCTGTTATAATGTGTGTGCACTAAACACAACCAAGACGTTGAAAGTAATGTTATGTCCAAATAGCGACGTTGTTTGACAACGCCGAATGCTCATTGCATCACCGTTATCTGCCTCTAAATACAGTTGGATTTGCTTGACCTCCGGGAAGCCCCTTTCCTGAGAAGAGGAGGGCGAAATAAAAAGTATCCGCCTCCTGAACACCAGTTTCTATGATATAATTCCTGCTTAGTGCTAACGCCACGGAATGCCCAGGCCCCTGCCCTCTCTATATCCCCCCCGTTAGACCCGTTCGCGATGCTCCATGAACCCGGATGAGAGACAAAGACGTTAGAAAAGTTGCCTCAAGAGAACGCCGTGCAGGGCGCGTGTGTGTATGTGCTTCGTCATCTTCGTTACACTCGGTCCTTCACCCCTCGGCAGAGTTGCGTCCGTCATGTGTGCCGATTCCGCTTGCCACCGCCGCCGAAGGGGTCTTTCCCGGACCCCAGGCTGCCTAGGTCGAATATCTCGGCGATGTTTAGCTTCCGTTTCTGGCCGGTGCGGCCCACCGTCCTAGAGCCCGTCCGGGTCCCGTTCCCATGCCGCGTTCTGGAGCGGGACACGGGAGATGTCGTGGCGTTGTGGGAGTCGGATAGGTCCAGATTTGCTAAATTTAGGAAGGGTGGGTAGGGATGTTGTGACTGGAAGTTGAATGTTTCTAGTGTGGGGACAACGATCTCGCGTTCTGGAGTAGGTGCGATAGGAACTACCGGGGCAGGTGCAGAGTCTCGCATGCTGGTCTCGTTCCGGAGGCTCGGCAGCTGTGTTGTGCTGTTCGACTGGTGAATCTCTGGTGATGATGCGGGGTCGGCTTTCTCAACCTCGTCCTCGCTCTCCAAGCTCGGGGGTGCTGCGTCCCGTCCTTCTGCCAGCCGCTCTGTTGCCCACCTCCGTATCTTCCGGCCTTCCCCGTCGCTCAGGCCGATGGCCTCTTTCTCGAGGAAAGACAGCAGGTCGTCGACACAGTCCTGGTAGCCATCCGTCCGGGCCTTGGCTTGCGCCGATGCCGAGATCTTGTATAATTTGGTCACCGAGAGGGCGGCAGCCTTGAAGGCGTCGAGCAGCTGCTCCGGCGACTCGGAGCTCATGGTATTCTTGTTGCTGATGCGAGGGCGTGTTGGGCCGAACCCCTGTAATCCGGCTGAGGGGAGATAAAAAGCGCTCTTCCTCCGATGTGTGTGCCCCAAGCTGGAAATGGGAAGAGGGGAGGGGAATTTTGGACAAAACAATCCCCAAACGAAATGTGGGTCGAGAGGCGGAAAGCAAAGAGGGCCAGTGACTAATGCAGAGGGAGTTTGGGGCCAAGCTAGACGGGCATCGAATCCTGATTATCAGGTCACAAGAGTGTTGAGAATTCGGTTCTGCAAGGGCAGTCGGAACTTCGAGGGGAGAGTGTTAAGTCATTAGGAGGTAGGGAGTTGGAGACACTTCGGTGCGCTGGCGCTGACGTTGTTGGGCTCATTGATGATGTTGGTCGGAGTCCCTTTATTCTCTCCTGTTGTTTGTTGCCACATCCAAGATTAGGTGGGGGTTTTCAGCCACAGAGGCCTGTGTGGTCACTGTGGTTGTTGTGTTGTGGGGCAGAGGAAACATGGGCTTGGCCAGGGCTACAAACAAGCAATAACCTGGTCGTCCGGTAATCGCCTGCACTTTGATGGCATTTACGCCTAGTAGTCTTGATATATGATCAGGGTATCTAAAGCTTGCCGTATGTAGGTAGATCCCCAAATAAATACATAAAATGCGGCAGCAGTTCAAACTGCAGGAGAAAACTCTGGAGTAATGCCCCGTTCTATTGTATTCAGCCCCGAAAAGCAGTTACGGATTACATAAGTCCAGCAGACGACGTAATAGGTTAATTACATCCTCGGCGTTGAATTGATCCTCTCCGTTATCCGCTAATTCTAATTGGCTGCATACCAAGCCTGCCTTTCCAAGGGTCTTACATTGCAGAGTGCGCTATTCCTAATTAGGACACAGCATTCGCGAATTTTGGTGTTCTTCGACACGGAGAAACCCACTGGCAGACCACTTCTCTTCACCCAAACAACACTCGCCAGCCTACTGGCACTTTTGATCAGCGTCATTCTCAGCAACACGGCCCCTTGGCATCCTAAAACCGGCCAGGTGCATCTAAGGCAATCCTTACGAGACGAGAGCCTGTGTCCGTGGCGCGTCTAAGTCGCGTTTAAGTGGAAAGCCGCAGGAGCGACCCAACGATGGCGCCCTCGCGATCTCGCGCCAGCGACAATGATACCGACGCGTCAATGGTTGACGCTCCAGAGGCTAGCCGGCACCCAGGGAACGAGATGGTAAGCAATCTCTGCTAGCCCCCCGAATATGAGCGTATTTCTGTCGCGCTCGACTTGCGCCAAGACTTCTGAGCCTTCACTGACACTCCCATCTAGGATGTTGACGAGACCCCCGACTATACCGACTCAGATACCAACCCTAATACCACAGCTAGCAGCGTGATGGGTGATCCGAACCCGGATTCCCGAAAACGGCGGACAGAGGCCAACCAGCTGCGGCGCAGCATCTTTGGCAAAAAGCACGATGTGCTCGGAGAAACAAAGGTACGGCACTTTTCTGAATTCCACCCTGGGAAGACCCCCTTGAGTCGTAATCAGCTACTGACGATGATTGCTTTATAGGAGGATGATACGCTGCGAAGATTCAGATACCTACTTGGCCTGACCGACTTGTTTCGCCACTTCATAGACAACAACCCGGACCCTAAGATTCGCGAAATTATTAAGGAAATCGACCGTCAGAATGAGGAGGCTGGAAAGAAGAAGGGACTTGGTCGGCAAGGTGGTGCTACTAGTGATAGACGCCGCCGGACCGAGGCTGAGGAGGACGCCGAGCTGCTCAAGGACGAGAAGCGTGGAGGATCTGCCGAAACAGTCTTCCGCGAGTCGCCCCCCTTTATCCAAGGCACCATGAGGGATTACCAGGTCGCCGGCCTGAATTGGCTTATTTCTCTTCACGAGAACGGCATTTCTGGAATCCTCGCCGACGAAATGGGCCTAGGCAAGACTCTGCAGACCATCTCATTCTTGGGCTATCTCAGACACATCATGGGCATCACGGGACCGCACCTGATCACAGTTCCCAAGTCTACCCTTGACAACTGGAAGCGAGAATTTGCCAGGTGGACTCCCGAGGTTAATGTCCTCGTGCTGCAGGGTGCTAAGGAGGAGAGGAACCAGCTCATCAACGATCGCCTCGTCGATGAGAACTTTGACGTTTGCATCACCAGCTACGAGATGATTCTTAGAGAGAAGTCTCATTTGAAGAAGTTTGCGTGGGAGTACATCATCATCGACGAGGCACACCGTATCAAGAACGAAGAGTCCTCGCTCTCCCAGGTCATCCGACTCTTCAACTCGAGGAACCGGCTCCTGATCACGGGTACCCCGCTCCAGAACAACTTGCACGAGTTGTGGGCGCTGCTCAACTTTCTGCTACCGGACGTCTTTGGCGACGCCGATGCTTTCGACCAGTGGTTCTCTGGCCAAGACAGGGACCAAGATGCGGTTGTCCAGCAGCTACATCGTGTCCTGCGTCCCTTCCTCCTTCGCCGTGTCAAGAGTGACGTCGAGAAGAGCCTGTTGCCCAAGAAGGAAGTCAATGTCTACATTGGCATGTCCGAGATGCAGGTCAAGTGGTATCAGAAGATCCTGGAGAAGGATATCGATGCTGTCAACGGAGCCGGTGGGAAGCGGGAATCCAAGACCCGACTACTCAACATCGTCATGCAGCTACGCAAGTGCTGTAACCACCCCTATCTCTTCGAAGGCGCTGAACCTGGTCCGCCCTACACCACCGATGAGCATCTTGTCTACAACGCTGGAAAGATGGCCGTTCTTGACAAGCTCTTGAAGAGGCTGCAGAAACAGGGTAGTAGAGTCTTGATCTTCTCCCAGATGAGTCGTCTTCTGGACATCCTCGAGGACTACTGCGTCTTCCGACAGTACAAATATTGCCGGATTGACGGTGGCACGGCCCATGAGGATCGTATTGCGGCTATCGACGAGTACAACAAACCTGGATCCGAAAAGTTCGTCTTCCTCCTCACCACGAGGGCTGGAGGACTTGGCATCAATCTTACGTCTGCCGATATCGTTGTCCTGTACGACAGCGACTGGAACCCACAGGCTGATCTGCAGGCTATGGATCGTGCTCACCGAATCGGGCAGACTAAGCAGGTAATTGTATACCGCTTTGTTACCGACAATGCTATCGAGGAGAAGGTCTTGGAGCGAGCTGCACAGAAACTGCGTCTTGACCAGCTCGTTATCCAGCAGGGTCGCGCCCAGATCGCTGCCAAGGCCGCAGCGAACAAGGACGAATTGCTGTCAATGATTCAGCATGGTGCTGAGAGGGTCTTCCAGACGAAGGGAGGCACCGGGCCGATGGCGGAGAAGGGGACTGATCTCAACGACGATGATATCGATGAGATCCTTAACGCAGGCGAGAGCCGCACCAAGCTACTGAGTGCCAAGTACGAGAAGCTTGGAATCGACGATCTGCAGAAGTTCTCGTCCGAGTCGGCTTACGAGTGGAATGGAGAAGATTTTGCGGCTCGGAAGAAGGATATCGGGATCAGCTGGATCAATCCTGCCAAGCGTGAGCGCAAAGAGCAGATCTACTCCATCGACAAGTATTACAGGCAGGCTCTCTCCACCGGCGGCCGAACGGCAGACACGAAACCCAAGGCCCCTCGTGCTCCAAAACAGGTCCAGGCTCACGACTACCAATTCTATCCCCCCAAGCTACGCGATCTGTATGACCGCGAGACCGCTTTCTACCGCAAGGAGATCGGGTACAAAGTGCCGATTTCGGACGGCGACGAGGACAACCTGTCCGAACGAGAGGCGGAGAGAGCGCTCGACCAGCAGGAGATTGATGACGCGACTGCATTGACCGAGGAGGAGCAAGAGGAGAAGGAGAAGCTTGCCCTGCAAGGATTTGGCGATTGGAATCGCCGTGACTTCCAGCAGTTCATCAACGGCTCTGGCCGCTACGGACGTCACGACTACGAGGCCATCTCCGACGAAGTCGATAGCAAGACTACGGCCGAGGTCAAGGCATACGCCAAGGTCTTCTGGCAGCGGTACAAGGAGATTGCCGACTACCACAAGTACATCAAGGTGATCGAAGACGGCGAGGAGAGGATGCGGAAGATTGAGAACCAGCGCAAGATGCTGCGGAAGAAGATGTCGCAATACCGCGTCCCCATCCAGCAGCTCAAGATCAACTACTCCGTGTCGACCACCAACAAGAAGGTCTACACGGAAGAGGAGGATCGCTTCCTGCTCGTGCAGCTAGACAAGCACGGCATTGACTCGGAAGGCATCTACGAGATTATCAGGGACGAGATCCGCGACAGCCCCCTCTTCCGCTTCGACTGGTTCTTCCTGAGCCGCACCCCCGTCGAGATCAGCCGTCGGTGCAACACGCTGCTCACGACGATTGTGAAGGAGTTCGAGGACGTGCACACGACCAAGACGAACGGCGTGGGCTCCAAGTCGAAGAGGGAGCAAGACGATGATGAGAATGACGAGGATAGCGTCCTCGGTATGGCTCCTAAGAAGAAGTCCAAGGCCAACGGAGTCAAGGTACGTGCAGCTGCATCCTAATCGAGTCACAGTTGCCTCGAATATAGCTGCTTTCTTTCGCTAACTCGTTAAATAGAATAAGGCACTAGATAACGTTAAATCGGCAACGGCCAGCAAGGCCAACTCAGCGGCCCCATCCCGAGCGTCTAGCGTCCTGTCTAGCCACTCCAACGCTGGGAACAAGAGCAAGAAGGGCAAGAAGAAATAAATAAACTATTAGCGACAACTGGTGGTAAATTTTTGCAACGGCGAAGCGGTTTGTGGGATCAGTTCTCAGTTGATTTCTTGCTCTTGGGTTGCCTGTTGTTTCTAGCAACCAACCCTTCCTTTCCCTGGTGGGTACATGGTCGTCTAAAAGGAGACCGTAGGTCTAGGAGGGCGGGGACTTGGTGTTTGGTTGTTTTGCTGTGGTCTTCTTGTTGAAACTGGGAGTTGCATGTTTGGGACCAATCCTCAGCGATGGTAAAAGGAGGAGAGGTACCTAGTTCAGTCGTTGGAGCCTGCGATAAAATAGATTTTGTACAAATGCTTGGGCAAAAACAAAAACAAAAAGCAATATCACGATATGACCATAGAAGCCTTCTAGGCGTCCTCTTGTTAAGTTTGTTATGGCCGGTGGCCGGTGATCATCTTAGTTCTTTCTTGTAAAGCTGTTTCGATATGGGTTTGATTACCACATGCCCGAGATCTAACGATGGGCTTACCTAAAAGCCCACACACCCCTTTACCAAAGGAAACCCCCCTTGCTAGATCAAGTTTTCCCAAGAAACGCCGTGGAATGGAATGCACAACACACGTCCCTGTAAAAATAAAAGGAAGAGGAAAAGGAGCCCGCAAGGATGCAGCCCGTACACACACATATAAACGCAGCACACCCCTTCCTTTCCCCACCAACCTCAACCACTCAACAAGTTTCCCATTCCCAACACTCACTGGGCTAACCGGTTCTGCCTTTCCCTCTCGACCTCGTAGGTGAAGTCAAAGTACCCCTTGTCGAACTGGTGGACACGCACGTAGCCATCCTCACCTCCGCTAGCGTAGCCCTTGCCCGTAGGATCGGCGGCGACGGTGTTGAGGGGCCCGAAGTGGCCGCGTACACGGCCGATCTCGTCCTCGAAGATCTTGTGGTAGAAACGGGCCTCGAACTTTCCTTGACGCGCAGAGGTGCGGGTCACGTCCATGGCGGCCTGGCCACCGCCGAGGATGACGAAGTCCTTCTTGGGGGTGATGACGGCGCTGTTGAGGGAGGTATCGGAGGTGTAGGTCTTGAGCACCTCGAGGTCGCGGGCGGTGATTAACTAGAGCGAGGTTAGACGGTGAGCTCTACCTATCTATGAAACGACAAATATGTCTTACCTTTGCTGTCTTGTCCTTGCAGGCGGTGATGAAGTATGACCGGTCCTGGGACCACTGTAGATCCGTGATTGCCATGTCAAGCTCGTGGATGGGGATGTTGATCAGCAGATCGCCAGTCTTTCCGTCGTACTGGGAGATGGAGCCGTCCTCGTGGCCGGCGATGATGTACTTGTTCAGGTAACTCCAGCCGGCAACGGTGGCCTTGCTCTCGTCGCAGACGATAGTAAGGGCCTTTTCGTCGGTCTGCTCGGCGTTGACGTCGACGTTGATATCCAGCACCACGATAGTTCCCAGGTGACCCATGCGCTTCTCCGTGACTCCCAACAGCTTCGTCGCGTCCTCGTTGAACTCGACCCTCTTGACGGCGGTAGGGAAGTCCCATGTCTTTAGGCACTTGCCCGACTTGATGTCCCAGAGGCGGATGGTGTTGTCGGCGGAGCCGCTCGCGATGATGGTGGAGGTGGGGTCGACATCGACGGTCCAGATGGCACCTTGGTGGCCGTGGTAGGTGCCGAGGCGCTCGCCGTTGTGTGCGAACCAAGCGCAGATGTGCTGGTCCTTGGCGGTGGAAAAGATCAGGTCGCCATCTCGGTTGTATCTGTGTTGCAGAAGGCCATGTTAGACGCCATGTTCCCAGCTCCCGCTCTCTCTCCCCCCCTCCCCGCCTGGATGCCATCTCCGAACCTTGTGGGGCAAAGGCGTTTCTTACTTGATTTGGGTGAGGGCCCTCTCATGGCCTGCTAATAGAACGGGCCTCATTTTGGTACGTTGTGTGTACTGAGAGGACTGGTTTGCGTGGAGGGTGCCTAGATATGTGTTGTGTTGGTCGTGGAAATTATCGCCGCGGTGCCGTTTTCGCGGAGGCTCGTCTCGTTGGATTGAAAAATTTCGGGCGAAGTTGTGCGTGGCTGCGGCTCACCCACCCACTTTGGAGGTACTTTTGATCGCGGGGCAAAGTTAAAAAGCCCCTCCCCGGCTGGTCAGCCACAGATGAGAGGGAAGCTAAGAAACTCATGTGGCGGCGCTATGACTGAATTAGCGTGAGTCACTCTCCTACCACGCCTACGTAGTATGCGTAGTCACTCCAGCCACACTCGACGAGTCCACGAGTTCCACACCTGCCGTTGCCGAGAAAGGCGCGACTCCTCGACTTTCGAGGTCAAAGAGACATCGTGCCGTCTCAGAAAGCATTGCCATTTGTGCTCGAGCCTTAATCATTACCTAATACAGCGTATCCCCGTTCGTCATGGTCTAACCTTTTGGGTATCTCTCTAACATTCAACGGGAGGTCGGAAGATGGGGGGCGTCCCTCCCGAGAATGGATTAAGGCCAGAGTTGCAAATCGCGAGTCTTTAATATCTCTGTTTAATATCTATCCGCTGCTGGATACCTATAGAGTAGACAGTCGCGCAAAGCCGACAGGAAACCCCGAAATTTGTTCGACAATTGTAGGGGAAAAGAGTGACAGAGACAGACTTTTGCCACACACTCTCAACATACAACCGCCCACAACTCGTCTCTCTATTTGTTCTCTCTATTCCTAGGAAACGACAGTCTCAAGGCGCTCCCTCGCCCCTCTCCCCCACTTAGTTCCACCGGAGTCAGTTCGGAGTTTGACAAGGAAGAGATAAGGAGGACGGCTCCTTTCGTTTTTTGTTCGGGATCCCTACGCGTGGTGGGGAATTTGGGGGCAAAGTCGATATGACTCTTTCTGCGGTCGCCGATGGATCGTCACATGCTCTTTGGATGGCCCAGTGCCACACCAGAAGCAGCAGCATCCTCCTCCTCCTCCTTCAGGGCAGGCCCGTAAGCACCCGACGAATCCTACGGGTGCCCGCTGCCATTCGCCCGGTACAACCCGCCAGGAGATGGTCCAGCGCCTTCGCGCCCTCCCTCGAGTCGGCTATTCGAACCTGTGCGGCCCGACAGACCCCACTATTCGAGCCCGGGGCCGGTTCCCCAGCTTTAGCTTTAGCTCCTGCATGCGTTATTCCGGCGCCGCCCAACGCCATCCTCGCTCGCTCGGGTTCTCACTCTCTGGGTATAACACGCCGCTGGAGCCCACAGGGACCCTCAGTCTTACACAACACTCGCCCCGGCCCCGATAAGTCGTTCTTCTCCACCTCAGCTTCCACAATGACTGCCACTAAAATCGATGGTACTGCTATCGCCAAGGGGATTCGGGAGCGGTTACACGCAGAAATTGCTGAAAAGCAGAAGATAAACCCGAGGTACAATCCCTCGCTCAGGATCATCCAAGGTTTGTCTGGCCACCCCGATAGAACCCCCTTCTGAAGGACTTTCAAGAAACTAACTCAAAATTTAATATCTAAAGTCGGAAGCCGTCCAGATTCTTGTACGTTTGAACCCCGCCACTATGAAGGGGGAAAAAAAAAACCTTTGCTCTCACATGCTAATAGGATCCCATAGCCACATATGTCCGCATGAAGTTGAAGGCCGCCGAGGAGGTGAGTCACAAACATCACTAATCCTTCTCATTGACCCAACGCACACTGAACAGGAGTTCCGTTCTAGGCCGGCATCCATTGCGAGATTATCAAATTTGAGGAATCCACCACGCAAGCTGAGTTGCTTGCCCGGGTCTATCAGCTCAACAACGATCCCGGTACCCACGGGATCCTGGTGCAGCTTCCCTTGCCCGGGCATATTGACGAGTATGTTGTCACCTCGGCTGTTGCCGACGAGAAGGATGTCGACGGCTTCGGCACAACCAACATTGGCGAATTGGCCAAGCGTGGGGGCCGCCCGCCCTTCGTACCGTGCACCCCCAAGGGCGTCATGGTCCTCCTAAGGGAGGCGGGCGTTAACCTCGAGGGGAAGAACGCCGTCGTCATTGGAAGAAGCGACATTGTGGGCAGCCCGGTCAGCTATCTTTTGAAGAATGCGGACGCAACCGTCACCGTCTGCCACTCCAAGTCCGCGAACCTGCAGGACCACTTGAAACAGGCCGATGTTGTCGTTGCTGCCATCGGACAGCCGGCCTTCATAAAGGGCGAATGGCTCAAGAAGGACGCCGTGGTAATCGACGTCGGTACTAACTACGTTCCTGACTCTACTAAGAAGTCCGGCTACCGCCTCGTCGGCGACGTCGACTTTGAGTCCGCGTCTCAGGTCGCATCTTTCATTACCCCTGTCCCCGGTGGGGTAGGGCCTATGACTGTTGCAATGCTGCTGCAGAACGTGGTGGATGCTACTTCATCATACTTCGAGCAACAGAAGCAGAGACGCATTATTCCCCTGCCGCTGAAGCTCTTAGACCCGGTGCCTTCGGATATCGCCATCTCGAGAGCCCAAATACCAAAGCAGATCACCAGTATTGCCAACGAGGTGGGAATCTCGCCAAGCGAGCTTGAGCCGTATGGTGCCTACAAGGCGAAGGTTGACCTCAGCATCATCAAGCGTCTGGACCATCGACGAAACGGTCGCTATGTCGTCGTGACCGGCATCACGCCGACGCCCCTGGGTGAAGGCAAGTCGACTACCACAATGGGCCTGGCCCAAGCTCTCGGCGCTCACCTTGGCCGTCTCACCTTCGCAAACGTTCGACAGCCGAGCCAGGGCCCCACCTTCGGTATCAAGGGCGGTGCCGCCGGCGGTGGATACAGCCAGGTCATTCCGATGGACGAATTCAATCTTCATCTAACGGGCGACATCCACGCCGTCAGTGCCGCGAACAATCTGCTAGCGGCTGCCATCGAGACCCGCATGTTCCACGAAGACACGCAAAAGGATGGCCCGCTTTACAAACGTTTAGTGCCGGCCAAGAACGGAGAGAGGCAGTTTGCCCCAGTTATGTTCCGTCGGCTGAAGAAGCTGGGCATTGACAAGACTAACCCTGACGAGCTGACCGAGGACGAGATCCGTCGATTTGCCCGCTTAGACATAGATCCGGAGACCATCACCTGGAAACGAGTTGTGGATGTCAATGACAGGCATCTGAGGGGCATTACTGTCGGCGTTGCCCCCACCGAAAAGGGCCACAAACGCGAGACCGGATTCGACATTTCGGCCGCGAGTGAGTGCATGGCCATCCTGGCCCTAAGCACCAGCTTGGCTGATCTCCGCGAGCGCCTCGGCAGGATAGTCGTGGCCACCTCGAGGGCCGGCGACCCGGTCACCTGCGACGATCTCGGAGCAGGGGGTGCGCTGACGGCCCTGATGAAGGATGCCATCAAGCCCAACCTGATGCAGAGCCTCGAAGGCACGCCCGTTTTCGTCCACGCCGGTCCCTTCGCGAACATCAGCATCGGGAACAGCTCCATCCTGGCTGACAAGATGGCGCTGAAACTCGTCGGTACGGAACCCGAAGAGGACCACTCCGCCAAGGCCGGCTTCGTCGTGACGGAGGCTGGGTTTGACTTCACCATGGGAGGAGAGCGATTCTTCAACATCAAGTGCCGCACCTCCGGTCTCGTACCAGACGTCGTGGTCATCGTCGCAACCGTCCGCGCCCTCAAGGTCCACGGCGGCGGCCCGCCCATCTCCCCCGGAGCACCGCTCGACCCGGTGTATGTGCAGGAGAACGTCGACATCCTGCGAAAGGGCTGCACCAACCTCGCCAAGCACATCCACAACGCGAAGGCGTACGGCGTCCCCGTCGTCGTCGCCGTCAACAAGTTCTCCACCGACACCGATGCCGAGGTCGCCGTCATCCGGGAGGAGGCCATCCGCGCCGGCGCCGCCGACGCCATCCTCTCCGACCACTGGGCCCACGGCGGCAAGGGCGCCACCGACCTAGCCCGGGGCGTTGCCGCCGCCGCGGATATGCCCAAGGACCTCCGGCTGCTCTACGACCTCGAGGGCACCGTGCAGCAGCGCATCGAGCGCATCGCCGTCGACATGTACGGCGCCGACGGCATCGAGCTCAGCGACCTCGCCCGCAGCAAGGTCGAGACATACACGCGCCAAGGCTTCGGGAATCTGCCCGTGTGCATCGCCAAGACGCAGTACTCCATCAGCCACGACCCGGCCCTCAAAGGCGCGCCGACCGGCTTCGTCGTGCCCATCCGCGATGTCAGAATGGCCGCCGGAGCGGGGTACCTGTATGCCCTGGCTGCCGACATACAGACTATCCCCGGGCTGCCGACAGCGCCGGGATATCTCAATGTCGATGTTGATACTGAGACGGGGGAGATCCACGGGCTTTTCTAAGCGTTTTAACGAGTTGAGAGGAGGGCCATTCTTTATTTTAACCTCGTTGGGTGCAAACGTACGGAAGATAGTAGATCTTTATTGAGTTGCAAACACTCAACGTGCAGGGGGACAGGAAGTGCGCTGGCGGGTTAGCAACATGAAAGGCCAGGTAAGAGCTGTCTTCCAACAACTGGCGTAGCATCAAGGGTAGTGTAAACCATCCGTTCTACGGCTTTTTGGTGAGGTTATGAATCAAGAATAGACAGGGGCTCTCTATTTGTGAAGTCGTTCTATTCAATTCTTCGAATGTTAAAAGATATTGGTCGCAGCAATGACAGTGAAGTCTTTTTCCCACATCATAGCAATGCAAATACACCGCTACCCCCCTCCCGAGACTCCATACTCCTCTCCTCGCCGTCTTGCATCTCAGCCGTCGACACACCTAAGCTACTCCCGGTCTGAGGAGGCAGAAGTGGAATAAAGGGAGGGGGGCACATGGCACAATATGTGTATATACAGACCAAGAAAGCGGAAATACCAATAACGCCCCAAGACATGCAACCCAGGGCGCCAGCCGTAGCGGGGCAACCGAAACAAAGCAAGGGTGATAAAATATAGTTCGCCTAGGACTAGGATTTAAATCCACTACCCTATCATGCAGTAGGGTACCCCAGAGGAGTCGATGTCTGTTTAGGTTGGGTGGCGCGATGCTTCAGACTCGCTCGCCTTGCATTGAATGCGCAGCTGAGACGTGCGTACAGCTCGGCCATTTAATTACCCTAGACAGCAAACATAGTCCGTATGCAAGGAAGGTGGGATATCGTGTCGTGTTCCTGGGCGAGAAAGGAGCGTAAACAAGACAAGTAACCAGTCATCTACCAGCTAAATTGCTCGCAATGCAACTCAACCGCAGGCCCGTTCGCCTGGATGACGGCGGCCGTGGTGTCTCTCGTGATCTTCATCAAGCCGGCGGGTCCGCATGCTGCGATGAGAACTCTCTGGTTCGGGGGTGTCGAGTTGACGACTTCGCGAATCAGGGTCGCGGCGTCAGGCCTGCCAGCAGTGACGTGGGGATGTGCCTGTCCATTCTCTTCGACCTCTTTTATGGCTGGCGTCGCTGTGATTTCCGTAGTCGCGGTACCGGCTGCCTTGCTCGTGGGGTCCTCGGTCATGTGCAGCTGCTCACCCATTTCCTTCTCGATATCGTCTGACAAGGTGGAACGATGGCGAACAATGGGCGGGAGGGCGATACCGGCCTGTGCGAGGGCCTTTTCGACGTCGGGAGTCGAGGCAATTGGCGAGTTATCTCCCGATGACGACGAAGAGGACATGGTGTGCGTACGGTCGTCATACCCGTCGCCGGCACTGTCGCCAGCACCGTCGCCAGCACCGTCGCCAGCCGGGTGCAAGCGCCCCGCAGGAGAGACGGGAGCCCGAGTCACGTAGAGGGAGATGTTGACCCTCCCGGCGTGGTCTTGAGAGCAGAGCGTCTCGAGCTGCTGAGTGAACCAGGTAAGGCTCTCTGAGCGGGATGTTAGCCTTCTGGGTTTCATTCAAACCCCATTGGGTTGTCAAGCTGGATAGGTAGGGAGGTGGACTCACCATGCTGCCTCACGGCCCAGATGAACACTATGGACTTGTTCGAAGTCTCCGTCATCCGCTCCAGCATGTTGCAAACAAGGCCAAAGGTAAAACTGGCTCCGCTGCCGCCGGCGATCAAGACAACCCTGTCATACTCCATAGGATCGGGGAAGGTACCGTACGGACCGTCGACGGTCGCTGGGAGCTTCGCGCCAGGGTGGGTCTGAGCGAACTTGTGGAGGTCGCGAGTGAAACCGTTGTGTGAGTTGATAATGAACTCTAGCGGTTGGGTGCCGACGACGGTGAACGGGTGCATCTCAAACATGCGAACTGCCGGGATGCAGACGAAGAAATGCTTTCCGGGAACGGCCCTCGTGGGAGACTTCTTCATCACAACCCTGGTGCCACCGTTGGGGAGTGGGTAGATGGTCGCCGAGTTGTTGGGAATATAGTAGAGCGCCCTTGCAATTCTGATAAGGCGGTCCATGACCCACATGGAAGCCGTCAGGAGAAGAATGATGATGATCTTCTTCTTGAAGTCCGGCTGGTGGAAGCAGACGCAGACGATTCCGACGATAACGAAAATTAGATGCACGACGTAGAACAGCTCATACCAGATCCGGCGGAGAATGATGGCCGACAAGGTGACGCTCAGAAATGCAAAACCGGAGATGATAGCGGCAATTTGTTCCTTCTGGACCAGGAGATACAGCAAGTTCTTCTTGGAGAAGTACACCGTGTAGGTGATGGCATGCATGGCCATGAAGAGGAACATGGTACATCCCGCGATCTGGTGTAGGCAATTGAGCCGCTCGTAGGAGTATGCGGTTAGGAATGCCAGCGGAGTGTTCTTCAAGGCTAGGAAGACCACCAAAGCCAAGTTTCCGGCCGTCATCCTGCAACGAAGGGTCAGCCTCCTCCCACATCCCGACACGAGATTAATCAGACAATGGAGGGCACCTACCAGCCAGCCCTCGCAGCGAAGTTACTAGCATTCGAGAGATCAATGTTGGTGAAACAGAGGGCGGCGTTGATGCCAACGTAGGCAGCGACAACCAAGGCATGACCGGCGGAGTTGAACCGGGGAACTTTGCGGATCAGAGCACTTCGAAGGCAGCTATGAGAAAAGTTAGTCTATGGCCGGTCCAACTTGCTAGTCTGGATGCGAGTGCACGAAGTCTCACCGTGAAATGGCGCCAAATGGGGCGGCAAGTGGGACTGAAGAGCAGGACGAGTGCGAGGCCCTGCTGAAGATACGACGAGACCAGTGCAGAATTACGAAGATGCCCATAAGGCCGCAAATCGAAGCCGCGTATAACGTCAACTGCCATTCGTTTGCGGCCTGTCTGGCAATTGCTGCTGCTCCACCCCAGCCGCCGCCGCCGCCACCACCACCATGGCCTCCAGTCTTGCCGGCGGCACCGCCAGATGCTGAGCCGGAACCAGAGCCAGAGCCGGATCCTGACCAAGCCATTATGCTACTCGAGAGTAGAAAAGTCCTGAGACTCGCTTGAAAGATGGGTAGTAATGTAGGGGTATAAGTACTGTGGCGGTGAGTAGCCAGAAGTTGTTGTTTGAGGAGAGAAAGAGAACTTCGAACTATCAAGACGTCTCTGGCATAAATACTAGAGCAGCCAAGATAGAGTTCGGTCGAAATAAAGTTCAGTTGAGATAGAATCTAGAAAAGTTGAGGATTTTGAGTTCAGGGAATCAGAGTCATAGTAAAGAAGAAAAGGTGTAAGTGAACCCAACCAGGCCTAGACTGGTCGAATAAACTTGTGCAAGGACGTAATAGTTGTATATATCTTGAGTTCTACCGTGCGTTTGTATGTATCATGGGATGCAGCGTCCAACTAGCTTTCGGAGAGGAGGACCGGGGGGAGGGAAGGGGGTGGAAGGAGAAGAAAGGAAGCCACTCGACAAATGAAGAGGCGGTAGCATCTGAACTTTAAGGTGCAGAGTGAACCATGATGGATAATTACGCCTCCTCGGGCATCACATGAAGCCAGGTCGTGGCTACCGACCCGACCTTGGAGGCTAACTCGAAATACGAAGAGAAAACGTCGAGCAGCGTACAGGGACCGTAACGCGCGGTGCGGAGCTTTCCGAACCAAGAGCTATCAAAGACAAGTTGCCAACCCATATTGTTCCTCTGTTGGAGGAGGAGGGGTCAGGGGTGGAGGGGAGGGGGGAAGGTTTGCGACGGCGGCGGCAGGCAAACTGGCCCGGAGCAGGCTAGCACGACAACCACTTCGGGGAAGTAACAAATTAGTTGATATCTCCTAAGATCCAGTCTAGAACTTTGTCAGCTTGACAAAGCAGGTAGGCGTCGGGGTGGAGGAGGCAAGTAAAGGAGTTGTGATGCTGCGGGCGAGGCAAGCAGTAAACCTGGGACGATACAACGGTTCGGCCGCAAGAATGAATGATCCGGGACCCCAATTGGCAGAAACGGTAGTGGGTGCAATATGGATAAAGAGGCTGAAATTAAAAAGGTGACCGTGACAGCCGTGGTAGAGAGTGTGGGGGAAAAGGGCGCCAAGTAATGCACCCCAGCGCAGGCGTTGACAATTACCCCACCGGCGCAGGCAATATCGGTGAATAAAGTATGATAATGCTGGCAAGGCTTGACGGTGCTGCTCGTCTAACCCTTCGGGAACCAGGCCGACAGGAGGGAGTGGCAAAAAGGCGAGGCTAGGCGAAGGAGAGGAAGGATGCGGTCTTGCTGTCTCGTGCTCCCCCAACCGAACGTTATTATATTGAGCGCGGCAAAGAAACTTAGATTGGGTGCAGGCAAACGGGGCAGACGGGTGGGCGTGCTGCGTGTTTCTGGGACGCCCGATAAAGGGCGAAAGTAACGAAGATCGATCCCACCTTGCTGGGACGTTGAGGGGGGCCCTTGCATTGGGATTTTGGGTTTGCAGCTGCTGCCAGAAGCGGACAACAGGGCGGGGCGGCGCGAAGTATCTCTCCGAGGGCTGAGAGGTGGAGTTAACATGGGAGCCATGGAGTGACACCTTGGCAATCGATGCACAATTGAGGAGCCGGGGAGAGTCGTAGCAAGACGTCCTTGACGCTGCTGATCGTAGCATTCGCGGTTTTTGGCAAAAAGGGTCAAAACAGTGGGAAAGGTGTGGCTAACGGCGCAGCGAGTGGAAGAGTTGGCCGTTTTGTCCGGGAATAAGCTCCGTCTAATGCTACTTGACGGACGTCCGTTGAAGGAGCGTTGGAGGCAAACGAGGGCAAAAGGGAGAACGAACCCGGTGCATGCTGTTGTTGGTTGCAGCGAGATTGGGTGGGCCGGATAGGGCGTTTGGGCGCGCTGCGGGCCAGCAAGCCGCACACGCCAGCCAGCAAGCAAGCAGCATGAAGCAGCATCAGAGCCAGGTAGCTGAAGCGCCCCGTGTGTGTGTCAACACGCCGTGACGTGCAGTTCGGCGCAGATAATCCTGTATTTACGAAGCGAGGATCCGGAGGAGGGGTGGCGGTTCGCGATAGTAGTGGTCGTGACGACGGCGGTGGAGACACACATGACTGCCTGGGGTGCCATCGTTGGCTGCTGATTCCGTTTGCTTTCAGGTTCTTCTCCTGTCCACTGTGACTCTACCGTCGCAAGACGGTTCCTGAGCGGGAATTTATCCCGGTTGATGGACGACCGTTTCGGGAGGATGGAGGGATGAAGAGATGGAAAAAGGGAAGGGAAGGCGGGGTGTGGTCTCGTGGAAGCGGAATGGAAGATGGGCAAGCACACACTGAGACGGAGAGAGTGTGTGGGTTGGGACGATGAGGCGTGACACAGGTGTGGCATTCGGTTAGTCCAATAGCAACCCATCCGCGCACAAGACTTGTCCTGATCAGGCAACTTCGACACATGGCACTCCGCCCGTTGCAGGAGCGCGTTTCCACCGGCCGTCCCTTCCTCGCACCCTTCACAACCTTCACATCCTTCACACCCTTGTTCTCATCGGCTCCACGATCTCCAAACTGAAGTACCAAAGTACCTAGCTAACCTCAAATCACTTTTCCAGATCATCCACAAATTGCCCTGGTCAGCAAGGAAGACAACACAACCAGGCTTCATCTCTGCTTCTTCTGCCTTAGCTCTACGCGGCGTGGCGCAACGCTAGGACTTCATCCGCTGAACTGCCGTCGCTAATGGAAGATCTATGGAAATAAGTCCCGCGGTGCTTGGCGGCATCGCTTCTTCCCCCCCTCCCTTGTCCTGCAGAAGAACCGTTGGCGTCAACGGTCGACGGTCCGTGGTCAATCGTCGATGTTTCGATGCTTCCCTAGCAGGTCGGCGATTCCCTGGGCCAGCGGAGCCTGAGCCGTTAGCCTCAGGAACCTCGGTCTCGCCCGCCGGCCTTGCAACGCTGCTGGGGTGTGCACCAACGGTCCCGTGTATGACGACATGCAAACCCGCAGCGTGGGAAAGGCCAATTAGGTATTTGGGTCCCAGCGGTACTGGCGGTGGGTGCTTGTACAGTATTATTCCTGCTGCCAAGAGGGGAGCGGCCATCGTCACTGGACCGCGGAACTGTTGTGCAACACAAGGTATGTGAGCTTATTTGGAGTTCTACCATGTCCCCATAGTGCCATCCCGTGCTCTTCGGACTCTCCCCATCCCCTCGTCTAACAGGGCAGCAGCACAGCAACCTCCCTTTTTTTCTTTTTCCCTTTCTTCCCTCTTGTGCTAGGCCATCCCCCCTCCCCCCCTCTTTCCCGTTTACATTTTGGGTGGAGGCGTTCAGCCGGCTCAGGTTTATGTGGCACTTATTAACATGGGTCAAGCATATTTGCCCAAGTGGCGCAGGTGGTTCCCCTTTTCAAATCGAAACTTGGGCCATACCAGTCGTGCCAGTGAGGTGCTTGGAGGGATTGATAAGATCAGCCAATTATACATGGATTTGAGACCCCGACTTCCTCGAAGAGCGCGATCGTCGTTGGGGAACCCTGTTCCGTTTGGAAGGTGGGTTACGCCCATCCCGCCGTTTCGGCCTGCTTCCGAACGAACCGAGGGGCCTCTATTGCCTATCCAAGCAGGTTGGCAGGCAATCCAATAATAGGAGAGCGAATCTTGTCGCACTTCTGCCTCGAGTGCCTCGACCGATTGCGCGGCCAACCACAACCATGGTATTAACCTGGATAGATGGTGATCACTAATCACTGGTCATGACTTTAAATATATATTGACCCCGGTTGACCAACGCAAGTATTCGGCTTTCAACTATCTGGGGATGCAATTTCGCTCGTTATTACCCATGCCCGTTACTATCTTAACGGCACGCCCTCAGCCACTTGTTCTACTTTGCGAATATGCCTGAGCCCACCTCGTCTAGACGAAACGGGGGCCTCTCACCATCCAGGACGCGACCCAGTGTCGTTGCGTTCCTTGGCCCATCTTGAGCCCATGTCCTATTTGTTCCCCCAGATCGTTCGGTGTGGACGCAGCCACCACCCGGCAATTGCGTCGTCCCGCATCACATGTTTTGCTCTCACCGACAGGAACGAAGACACGGCTTCCAGAACTATAGCTGTATTCGATATCGTGCAGTTTCCATCATCTAAAACATATTGGTGGCGTCCCAACTGGCCGGCAAGATACCGACAAGGGTGCCCTCCCTCACCCAATGCGCGCTTCACTCACCCTACTCCTTCACCCTGATTCGCACCTCTAGCGTATTACTCTCTGAAAACGCCACCAACGAACGCTTTTGAAACTTCCATTTGAGCGGCCAGCATAGCGAGTCTTAGTGCCACTGTCCGAGCATGATACCCGATGGATCGTCTGAACTTAACCGGCCCGCTAGCAAACTACCGATTCCCAACTAAAAGGGCGTTCCTCTTCTATTCCCAGGGGTCCCTGAACTGACAATACATATATATGGTCCCACCGATGGCAATGTTACAACGCTTCTTTTCTTAACTCGGCAGATGCATTCATATTCTCTGCCTCCTGGGCGTGACGGTGCGTCTCCGGGACTCCCGTACTCGCACGCCGTCTCCGGCGAGGCTCCAAGTGAGGCGTGATATCGCCCAGATGAAGACACCGGCCGCCCACCAGTTGCGGAATATGAAGACCTGCTGAAGCTCTCCAAACCTGCCGTGCGAGTAGAAACCGCACCCCTCCGAGAACCGCCGGCTTAGCTACACCCTGTCGATGCCGGCGATGATGAGCGCGGCCAGCGCCCAAACCGTAGAGTGCCCCGGGCCGCGAGACCGCGACGCCATGGGCTGGGAGGCGGTCTCGTGCCCATTCTGCAGATCTGACGAGTCTAGCGTAGATCCTGCCGCATTTGTTCCCCTCGATCGCTCTGCCGCCGTGCTGCCTCCGGGCCTGCTGCTACTTGATGTCGGACCCGTGTCATCTGTCGAGACGACGAAGAGGCTACATTGCCTTGTAGCCGTCTCCAAAGTTCTGATAAGATTCTTCGCCGTTTCCGCCATCTCTTGTTTATCCTTGCGGAAACCCTCAAGGCTATCATTGGCGTTGCTGAGCTCCATCAGGAGCTGAAGTATTCGATTCTCCATGGATTCTCTCTCATTAGAAAGCTCAGTTATCTGGAATCTCAACTCTTTGAGCTCAGCTTCCAGGGCCTCAACATGATCACTCTTGTGCTTTCCTTCGGCTTCCCCCTCTTCTCTAGATTTCTTCAAATCCTCCACTGCCTGAACTTTCAGCCATGCAAGGTCGTCCTCCAAGTCATGATACAGCTTTGTCTCGTTATCTACCGCGGTCTCGAGGGCCGTTTGGTATCTCCTACTCTCATCTAGCTCTGTCTCTATAGCTTTGATCTTGTTCTCGCAATACTGATGGCTGCGAAGTTTCTCTAGCAAGGTGTCGAGCTGCGCGTCCTTTGCGATTACCTTTTTGCGATCCTCGATGTGGGCTTGTCTTTGTGTTGTCAGCTCGGACTGTAAATCTGTTAACTGCTGATCCTTCGCTACCACTAGTCTGTTCAGTCCGTCGATTTCCTCCTGTAAATCCATCGTTTCGACTTCTCGTTGCGTCGTCTCGGTGTTAGTTTCGGTTTTGTCCGTAGTAGGAGGAGCTCGCAGGGGCACTGCCGATCTGCCACCGCGTGCCTTTTCCAACCCTGCGTAGTCTTGCAATGAAACCAGCGGGCTCTCATATAGCTTGGCTTTGGCAACGACTCCTCCAGGGCTCCGGGGGGAGGTCGGCCAGGCAAGTTGCTCTTGATATTGTCCACCCGTTGCAGCGCGACCTTCATCCCCTAGTTCGCTCTCCTCGTTATGTTCTATCGTTAACCGAATCTGGCCTAGAGATAGGAAAGGGGCGTCCTGCCCTGTTTCTAAGTTTTTGTCGGGGGGGGGGTTCTGGTCTCGTCCTACTGGTGGCATGGTGTCGAGCCTGTAATACGTAGGGATGGAGAGTATTGCTTGATACGATATGACTTCGCTACTGTCAAGGATCGAGGGTGTAGTAAGAACTGGCCATCAGTGGAGAGTCTTCAATCGAGCAATGGGATCTGTCGGGGCATCCTTCAGATTTATTGATATACACGGTCTGGACAAAGACTCAGATGGACTCAGATGGCAAAGACATAGCCCCCAATCCGCAACCGTCGAGCACAAAGAAGACTTAGAATGTGCCACTAGAGTCGAAATCCTGCCATCTCAGAGATAATAACAAGCCATCGACGGGGCACTTACAACCGCAAATCTTCAAGGTAGGAGACCACGTGCCTCTACCAGACCAGGGGCTAAGTCAGGGGAAACCACCCTGGTGTACCAAAGCAAACTCAGCTCCCGGCGGAGAAGAGATTGTCAAACGACCGGCCTTTGACTTTCCTCAATCTCTGTGGTTGCTCCCGGTGGGCGACTAGATCTCTGCGTCCATCCCTCGCAAGTTTCCGTGAAGAAATGACCTCGCAGTCCCCTCCCGGATAGGTTAACTCCCGGGTAGGTTGACTTTGTTCACCACGATCATCCCCAAAGGCCAACCAGTCAACCTCGTCAAAACCACCGTAGGCCGGCAGCATAACAGAAATCCCACCACCAACGCTCCCGGACCCGGTATTCTTTCTCCTTCTCTTCGCCTCGTCCCTATCCCTTGTCTCCGCCTTGCCCTCCTCCTCCTCCGCCCGCGCCGCACACTCAGCCGTCAGCGCCGCGAGCCCTGCCGGTCCCTCGTCGGCGGCGAAGGAGCGCACGCTCGCTGCCCGCACGTACGCTGCGTGTGCTCCCCGCCACCGCCCCGTTCGCCGTAGGCAGTGGCCTTGAAAGAGGTGCGCCTTAGCCACCAACTCGGGTAGGTGGTGCCGCCCTGCGACGGCGAGGGCAGTGTCGGCGAGGGACAGGGCAAAAGAGAGGTAGGGGACTGAGGCTGCGGATGTGGGAGACCTTGTCCCTGGTGGATCGTTCTCTGCGAGGATGGCAGCGCAGTGGAGGAGAGTGGCGTTTATTGACGACGTTAGGATTGAGAGCTCGGCCTTAGAGAGGCGGCGAGCTGGGCGGGTTACGTGGGGAGGTTGCATCGCCGAGGGCAGGACTGGCGCCATGGCTTATGTGGAGGCTGTGTTGGTCACCGTAGGCGATAGATAACTGCTTAGTCTAGCACCTGGGAAGCGGTCTATAGATATACTATGCAACCGGAGTGGAATTATGTGGCTCAAGAGTACCAATGTAGTCACCTAAAGGCATAAAAGGCCCTCATGGTAGGTATGGATCTACTGTCTTGGATGGTATACTGGAAAGAACAAAGAAGCGATTGGGATTCTGTCGAACCCCAAAGTTAGAGTCGTTCGTTCCAGACATGACAAAGAATCGAATCAGCTAGACTAAGTAACCATTCAATACAACGAAGACTCTACGGTAGCACATTTTGAGTGGGGCAACTATAGCCTCAGGACATCCGACCTAGGTACAGGCAACAGAACCTCGGTGCTAGAGAGAAATTTGCCTTAGCCCGTTAGAAACCGGGGAGACTAGAAGAAGTTGGGTTTAAAGGGGGCAACGACACGAAAGTATTAGCCTCCACTTGTGATACACCACCTAAACGAACTGGAGGACTCCATCTCCTATCACTGGCCCTGGTCTCCGGTCTCATACGGAAAGAGTTGGTCAAGTCAAATGCATTACACATCCGCGCTCCGAAACCCAGCCGTCTCAAGGGAACCCACCGTCCCACTAACCTAGGACTAAGAACTACTGATAATAAAGTGGTGTAAATAAGTGCGTCTAACATATATCGATGATACCGAGTCAAAGCGAGTGAGTGTTCCTGCCATCCCTCCGAACCCTCCAACAAGGAGTTGCTGAGTGACCCATCTAAGCGGAAAAGGAAGACCAAGATGGTATATTGCAAACCAAGATAAGAGACAGTGGTATAACCCAAACAAACCAACAAATCCAACCCAGGAAAGAAAAAAGGAAACGCCGATTCCTCCCTAGTTCGCCGTACTGTATACCCGAATTTAATTTGCCCCGCTATTGCAAAAGGAAAAGAGAAAGAGAAAAGAAAAAGATAATGGCTTGATCATGAACGTCGTACTGATAAATGTGGATTTCTCTTTCACCACAGATTGTCAGATCTTACCAAGCTGAGTTTGTGGTGTGCCCTGCGGGCAGGAGTTATCGGACTCGAGCTGGCGGCCGGGTGGATGAATAGCAACTCTCTCGGGGGCGATGACGTATATGGCGGCCGGTTGTAGACCGGCTTCATCTGCGGTGGCCGGGGCGGCGGGCCAGCCGGCCTATATGGCGGCTGGCGGGGCTGATAGGTGCTTGGGAGCAGGGCAGGGAACGGCGGCGAGATATTCCTTCTATGAATGCGGGGCTGGTTCGTTTGGAGGTATAGGGGTAGGTCCTCGTCGTCGTCGTCGCCGCCGCCGGTGTTGAAGGGGGATGTTTGCTGCCAAGTAGAGCCGAAGACGGCCCCAACCGGGATGATGGAGAGGACAAGGCAGGAGAAAAGCACGAGCGCGCCATCAAGCATGAGGGAGACAATCTCGGACTGTGAAACGGAGCCGTCGAGGCCGCCATCGAGAGCGACTATCCGGATGATGGTTCGGATGAGAAGGGCTACGGTTGCCAGTTGGATACCTGTTTTCGGAAACGTGGTTAGCAAAAAGGCCAAAGCCCGGATTCCACGGAGGAAACGGCTCACACAAGACGAAGATACTGAACTTGGCAGAACAGTATACTAGCGAATACTTGGGGTCGAGAACATGGCGTCGGTGGTGAAGGCGATAAAGGAAGTACCAGTAAATGGCGTAAAACAACACGATGCTAACGGCCTGTATTACCAACCCAGCCATGAGTATCTTCGTCCCCTGTGCCATCTGTGAACCACGTTAGAAAAAAAAGGTCATTAGGAGACTGGAAGGATCGATGACAGGCTTACCTCGTCGGGGTTATCCCCCGTCGCTGCGAAGGCAGCCCCCGCCGCTTCGAACGCAACGGCAAAGGTGCCGAATGCGAGAAAGAAAATGGCGAGGTAGAGCGGTTGAGAGATTATGGCGAACTCGCTTCCGTATAGAATGATAATACGAGGCAAGATCAGGAAGATCGCGGCGGTCAGGAAAGTCGGGCCCATATTAATTCCCATCATATAGAGAGCGAAATAGGAAGTGTTTGCAGGATCAGAATGCAGGAGTATCCTTCCGATGTACCCCATGGCCTGGAAAGCTAGCCCGGCGATGATCGCGGAGGAGTAGAGGGGTGTCTTGTATCGCATTCCCGTAATCAGATTGACTGGTATTAAGAGGCAGAAGAAAGCAAGAAAGAATGCGCTGCCCCCTTGGGACGGTGGTGATGAGAAGAAGCCATCGGCCACTGGGCAAGTTGTCAAAGTGCAATCTCCTCGGCTCTCCATGCTGGTGGTGGTTGTTTGATCTCCTTTGACTTTGGCCGCGGCGACGACGACGATTGACCGACATCGAAAGAAAGCGAACAGTGCCCAGGTAGAGAAAGGGATGGTGGTGGTGAGGGTGCATGAAGCTCGGCATGGCCGAATAGCGGAACACGTCGAGATAGATATATATTTCGGGGCCTCACAACGGGGTCGGACGTATCTGGAGATCTGGACCCGACAGTTTGGCACCGCACACTCGTCGGCGCTTAAACGATGTCGACGGGACTTTGTCTGCTCCTTGCCCAAACTGGCGCCCGTCCTGGCGACGTGCCATCGGCCCCCAGCCAGCACTTGCTACCCAACCGATTTTCTGATAACCAGAGTCCAGCATTGATGGAACGATAAACAGGCAGCCAGACATGAGATGAATTTATGACAGTTGATGAAGCAACTTTGCCCATCCCTCCCAGCATCAATCACTCAAGGGGGCTCCCCGCCGGAAGGGTCGGGTCTCATGGCACCCTTAGACCCCAGCTTTCCCCGCGCGGTACGTGACAAGCAGCCCGGCCACCTATGGAGCAGCCCAATTTCAGTGATAAGGCAAAACTGGGGGCTCAGAGATGGGCGGAGGAACCCGTTCGTGGTGGGCTGTACTACTAGCACTGGCCAGTCAAACGCGGTACCGGCTGGCTGGGACGACGAGTTTCAGATTCGCGCTGAGATTAGCTCACCCACACATGGCCCCCACAAAAATAAGGACCCTTTCAATCATTCTTATACTGGTTCGCGCCGAGGTTGAATGTGCATCTAGCAGAAAATACGCATCTATTAGATACCATTTATTGTAGCAGAAATGCAACTATCAAATATAACAACCGCGCTTAGAAGTTACCCATCCAGTTACTAATATTAGTACGCAACTGTGTAGAGATCTGCACTGCACTTCTCCTGCCAACGATCGCGGCAATTCCTAAAAATAGAGGAACAACAAACAAGCAAACAATTTCCCCTTCCCTTGCCCGCCACTCGAGATGGAATATTGGGTTACACGCAAAGCAGGTTCCTCGCCACGGACTGAATCACAATTCCGCGAGCGAAGCGTTCCTCTGGCCATGGCGGGATCGCCGAAATTGAAGCGCATCAAGAACGACATGTTGGTGACTTTTGCATGTTTGACCAATCAGATAAACCGGGGGCAGGGGGCTGTGGAAGAAGCCGTGTCCCAATTCCAGTTTAATTGCACTGCACAACCCGAACGCATAAATAAAAGCCCCCGGGGTGACGGGACGTCGATTGTTGCTAGGCCAGCTCCCATTTTCCCCACCTTCTCCCGGCAGCAGTGAGCGCTTCGGCAGGCCGTCCATAGGCTCTGCTTCGGGGGTGGTTACACGGCTCGTCCAGCTCACAGCCGATCGGTCATGTCTCCCCTGAATGTCCGCTGGGCCGATTTTGAGAACCCGCGGAGTTCCAACGCCCCCGAAGCCACAGGCTGATTTTTTTTCTTGGTTTTAGAAATGCACCGTCCAGGGGGGAAACCACGGGATCGTCTGTGATTACTACATCTCTGATTGTTTGCCAAATGAAAGAAGAACCAAAGTTCGGCGTTTAGAAAAAGGGTGGCGTGTTGACGAGGCTGTCTACATGGTACCGCAAACCAAAATGCCGTAGATACCAGCATGGCCGGCAACCCGGTAACCAGCGATCATGATAGAAAGGAAGCGGGAAGTAAGCCTAGAATCAAGAAAGTTAGACACGCGTAAAATCGGGGGGGGGGGGGGGGGGGGGGGGGAGAAAGAAAAGGGATTAGTGGGGGGGGGGGAGAGAGAGGACGGTGACACAGCAAAAAGAAAAAGCGGGAGGAG
>Ga0164242_10001403_pt1 | contig 28544 bp, 29 predicted proteins | sample OricomgcompostMG_FD_108783 | JGI IMG/M metagenome (GOLD analysis project Ga0164242, IMG submission 108783) | Miracle-Growth compost microbial communities from Emeryville, California, USA - Original compost - Miracle growth compost (MG) ...
GCGCTGCTAGACCGCCTAATCGCCCGGGACGCGCCGTGGGCGATCGTGACCTCGGGCACGATGCCGCTAGTGACGGGATGGCTGAACGTGCTGAAGCTCCCAACCCCTTCAGCGGAGCTGCTCGTCACCGCCGAGTCCGTCACCAATGGCAAGCCCGACCCGGCCTGCTACTTGCTCGGGCGCGACCGTCTCGGGCTCCCCGCAGCGGGCAGTCCTGGGGGCCGAGCCCTCGTGCTTGAGGATAGCCCCGCGGGGATCAGGGCTGGGAAGGCGGCTGGGTGCTTGGTGCTGGGGCTCGTCACGAGCCACACTCTCGAGCAGGTGTTGGCCGCCGAGCCAGACTGGGTGGTTCGGGACTTGGAGAGCGTGCGGGTTGTGGAGGGCGAGGGGCCGGAAGTGACCTTGGAGATTCGGAATGCGTTCGCCAAGGGGACGGCGTGAGCTAGGTAGGATCTGCAGGAAGAAGGATGCCTGAAACAGTTTTGAGTTCACCCTTGGCTGGATGACGTCAAGATACTTGAGTCGGTAGAAAGAAGATAATGATAGACTCTGTTTGCCGTTTCAAGAGAGAAAATGCCTAGTTAGAGGCACCCCTTGCTCAGGTAGTGGGCGGGATCAAACGATCGGCAGAGACACGACTACTTGCAGCAGCCCTACTTAGGGTCGGCCACGGCCGATGGAGGAATGGAAGAGCCTTTATTCCCTGGAGATGTCTCCAACTAAGACTGGTTGCTTTGTCTTGTCTGAAAATACGTATCCTACCTCCCTAGCACTCATGACGAGATGTGTCTGAGATATCGTGTCCATCCGCTAAGTGATGATGTAGGTCAGTCAGTATATTCCCCGTTTCGGGCAACAATTAGACCTAGATAGACCATCTAACCTATGGAGGGACAAATTATCAGCGCCTTTCTGCATCGCTCTATCTTCGACATCCCTTCGCGCCTTGTAGATCGATCATCAAGCCTTCGGTGGTCGGGCAGTCAAACATAGCCCCCCTCATCTCCGGCCGGACCTTTGTGACACAACAAATTGAGATCTCCGAAGATAATGATACCGAGAGGCGTCAAAGTGGATAATAAGGGTTAGCGAGGCTTAAAGTCCGGGTGTTGATGCTGGACCTGGGTCTGTCACAGTGGGAGCGCTTGCTCCAGCTGTGCGTCAAGCTCGTCTTCGGCCCGTGGACATCCAAGTATTGCACGACACTGAACAGGGCAGGGGATGCATTGAGAGGGTGGCGATCGTATTGCAGAATAAGATCCTGCGGCTAGTAGGATTATGTACCTCTATAACCCGGATCAACTGCTGATCTTTGATGGCTGCACCCGTTCGTACACGCAGGCCGGCGGAGACAACTCTAATGCCCCCCGGGTTCTTGCAGATCAGCGATGATCTGCAATACGGTAGGCCTGAAGTGGACGGGAGGGGTGTTCAAGATTGGTTCAAGGGGTAGACTTTGCGATGAACCCCAGATCCCCCTCCCTTGGTTGCTGGGGGTGGGACTGCTATCTTTGGCCTAACTGATCGTACAACACACGTCGTCTTCAGCCCTGAGGGTCGCACAGCACAAAAGTATCTCGCCGTCCATCTCGGGGACGTGGTGCGGAGGAAACACAGTATTGCGTGGGTAAGTAAAGCCCGAGTACCCCTTCCCGGCTCCATGGGTGTGGGCGGAATTCTGTATCTGCATAGGTTTCCGCAATGGAGGTCCCCGGAACGGCGGGGAGGGCCTCATCTCATCAGTTCAACAAAGTTGGACGGATAGACGGGTGCCGACTTAAGCATTTCTGCAAGGTCCCGCGACGAAAGTTCACACGGGTAACGGAGGGCATTGTGCAACCTGCAACATGCGCGAAGGTCCCAGGTTCCAGGTCCCAGGTCCCAGGTTCCCCCAATGTAGAGATGTGGTGGAAGTGTACGGCGTGGTTAGCCAGGGGAGCATGCTCTTGACGGGTACTTGCGGCAGACAAATGTTCCCATGCCCTAGGAGCCAAGAATTCAACCAAAACGTTTGAAATCCAGGGAAACACTCAAAAAAAGGGAAACCTAGGTGATCGACACCCACTACACCAGAAACCGTATCGATCGGCCAACGGAATAACGTCAGGAAACCGGTTCCTGCCATTTTTAGGCACCACATCTGACCCTCGATTGGGGGTGCTGATCAGCGGAGACGTTGCAGTGAAGATCGCCACCAAGAGCCAACGAGAGCCAGCGCCACGGGCCAACCCTGGAACGGGAGATCGTCAATTCTCCGGGGGAAGGGCCAAGGGAGGGGTCTACGATCTATGAATAAACGCGACGAGATTTCCTTGAATGTGGCGTATCCAGCTTGACGACACTTGACGACAGGCTCAACATGAATACGACGTCGGGCGGGAAGAAAGGATGCTGGCGGGAATCCCGGGTGAGAATTTCAATCAACGGGTTCACGGCTCTGTCGCCATGGAATTGTGGTCCAGGCCCCACGATCCTGCGGACCACCTGACCCAACCCCTGCAAGCTGACGGCGATGTGCGCGATTCCCTCCTGCAGGAACGAGAGAGAGAGAGAGGCGAAAAAGAAAACCAAAGATCTGGCCGAGGCCCCGGCCCAACGATGCCCGCGGGCGTTGACGGAGTGATTTCGGGAAGGAAGGGGGTTAGAAACGAGCATGGGGAGAGTGAGGCCAAGAAGCGCCTGCGGGCGACGACGACGGGCCAGGCAGGGAGCTGTTGATCAATGCGCGGGCGCGTCCGGCAGAGGAGGGAAATGACCATGTAAAAAAGGCACGACATGAAGGGGGGGGACACCTCATCAAGGGTGGTAGTGGTCCTATGTCAAGTCCCGCTCTTTCGATCCGGGCGTGACGCTCAACTGAATTGTGCGACTCAGCGAGATCCGATTGGGCTCCATCCTTCGGGTCCCAATTTCCTGTGCCTTTCAGACAGCCTCCTCCTCCCACCACATCCACAACCCGGAGGGATGTGTGCGCTAATGTGTAGGGTATCCTTCGTACGTCCGTAAGGTACTGCGTACTGGGAGTTGATCCAGGGCGACATCACGTGGTGTACCGTTATGGCTTGGGGAGGTGGCAGGGTTACCTGAGTCGTGCGCACTTTCGCAAGGCTCAGGGGGTGCTTGGAGAAACATCATGTTTAATTTCCCATCCCTGAAAGCCGCGTCCCTGGAGGTTCAATGCCCTTTTTTTCCTTGCTGCAATGCGGTGGGAGGTGGGGTTGGGATTGCGTTTGGGACTGCGCATGTACACTTCTTGTACACTGACTCGGGCCCTGCACGACACACTAACTGGGTAAGGTCGGCCTAGCCTCCAACTCGGCTAGCCGCACGGCCCACCCTGCACTCCCCATGCCCCAAGTATTTCAAAGTACCCCGGCCCGCCGGTGTACTTCCATGGGCTCTTAGTCTCAAAACTTCTTGTGTGCCCCCCCCCGCCGGCGAGACGCCCTCGCGAACGCGGCCCTTGGGTGCGATCCGAGATGCACGTAGTCAAGTCATCATGCAAGGCGGGAAGAAGGGGGGGCTCTTTCGAAGCCAGGTCAGAGAAAAACCCGTCACCTGTCTCGGGCCCGCCTGCTCTCGCCCCTCAGCAGGATGCAGAAGCGACACCGGCCAGGTTGAAATACCTCTCAAGGTTGGTGGCCCCCGTTGCGACGCTAGCCAGCTAGCTGCGTTGCCCGCTGCTGTAGGCTCGAAGCAGGCCCTTCCCAGCGGGTTTGTTCCTGAACATTCCACTGCTCCAGGGGCGGGGGTGAGCGTTGTCTAGTGCGGTGCGTCGCGCAAGTGGATTCTGGTGCCTCGTGGCTTCATGGAGCAAGGATTTTAGTTAGCAAACGTGCCAGGAAAGCTCCCCAGAAAGTAGGCTAAAAACCTGCGGCTAGACAGCCCAGGTGGGCTTCTGTCCGCTTGATGAGGTTACACCTGGCCGTGTACGGACCTCTGTTAGCGCTCACCAGCAGCAAAATAAAAAGGAGAAGGTTTGCACTGAAATGGCGCTCGCTCCCCCTCCAATCAGGGGCATCAGACCAGCCAAAGTCTGGGGGTGTGTGGCAGAGGCAAGACATCGGTTTCGAGGCTTGGAAGGAAGGGCAAAATGATGACAAGTTCTCCGGGCTTTTGGGGTCCAGGGTACAACCTAGTTGACTAAGAACCCCCCCCTACGCAACGCTCCGCGGCCCCCAAGCATCTCTTGGGGGGGCAGGGAGGACCGAGTTCGGTTCCCCGAGGGCGAATCAGACGCGGACGGGGTGCTGCAGTTGCGTCAATGGGTGAGCATCCCATGTTGTACTGCGTACTGAAGTCCTGGAACGGGAGGGTTGTGGGTGTCGTGTAATGGGCTGGCTGTACGCATGGTGTAGCTGGCCTGCAGCCGTGTCGTTGACGTGGGTCAGAGAGCCCCTTGTTCCGTGTTCCGTTCCTGCCGGGCCCTCTGCTAAGCCCAAGCGAAAGGGCGACGAGAAAACGACAGAAAACCAACCTCAAGCCAGCTAGTGCTGCTTTGGAACGGTGGCATGTCAGACGCCTCCCATTCACCACATGTGGTGCTCTGCCTCGTGTGTTTTTTTTGGAGGCTCATGGGAATATAGTAGGAGGGGCACCGATCGCTCGAGCCTTATCCCAGCCGCATCTCAGCACCTCAGCTCCATCCCCTCTCTCATGTACTGTCCATGCACAAAGGGATGAGGGTAATCTATTCAGCGATTGCCTCGACACGGGATTCGCGCGGGCGGCACGAACCCGAAGTGGTGGGTATGTAGGGCGGGTTTGCCGAATGACCCAGCCCACCGTGAGCCGACCTGCCGTCCTTCTCCGAATTGGCTTTGCCCTCCCTGCTGGTTGCTTGACGACGTCTTTGTCAGCGGCCCCTACCCTCCCTTTGCCCTCCTCTCGGCCCACTCTTCTCGCCGGGGAGCGGCTCGAACAGACCCACCGGCTGGTACCAACCCCACACTTGGTTTTCCCTTTGGGTCCGAACCCGAGCTGGCCTGGCCTATATCTGTGCATCTTATGGCGCATGGGAAATCCCTCTCTGCTGACGGGGGTGGTGGGTGGGAAGGGGTTGCCGAGTTTGGCGTGCTTTTGAAATTTAGCGCTGCAACGGCACCCGGTTTCTGGGAATGCGGTCTTTGTCGCAAGGTCTCCTTGTCAGGGTTAGTTTACTGTATCCCACGCCGCGACCTGACCTCAGTCTTCGGAGTTACCACTAAATCAGGGACAACGCGGTTTGGACCTGACCATTGTCTCTTCTGTTGGGAACGAGTCGTGTAAAGGGATAGGATGGGATGACACGGGATGGGACCAGAACTCGCTTGCTGCCCATGCTGACCCGTAGTTCGGACGGCTGGATCGATCCTGTCATCCCAAGTCTCCCCCAGCCCATGGTTGCCTCGACGGGCATCCTCATGGTGGTTGAGCGGTGCCACGAGCCAGGGCCAGTTCGCGCCCGGAGTGCCAGCGCGGTCCACTGCTGGTCACAGAACGGAAGGGGGGGCGGGGATCGTTTCCTGTGCATTAACTTGTGCAAAAAAAAAAAAGAAGAAAACCTTGCTGCAGCCTGCAAAAGATCCACCCGTGCCTCTGCGGTGGGCGTGGCGCCCATGGCGGACGGGACTCGATGCTACCCCGTGCATTTTCGAGTGACCTGTCCCACCAATTGCCAAGGCGATTCGCCGTGGAACATGCAGAAGTGTAAATTAGCTAGTCGCCATAAATAGAAACGCTCTTCTCATGCAGGTGCCAGGTGCCGTGTAACACGGCGGTATTGCGTTGCGCCTCCTTGTGCAACCCGCCTTTCGCGTTTTCCCCCCTCCAACCTGTTTTCGACTTTCGCAGCTGGCAACTACTGTTGGCAAGGGCATTTTCGTCGAAGCCCAGCTGGCCCTGGTGTGGCCGCCTGGCAGGAAACAATATCCCTGCCCTCCGACAAAAATCAGAGGCACCCTGGCGTACTTCGGTACGGTTCATGGTGGGGGGGTGCCAAGAAGCGCGAAATGGGCACCAGAGGATTAGCTTGGCCCAGCTGGAGCCGAAAGCCGTGTAGGCCTATGACAGGTGCTCAAAGCATTTACCGTGGTAAAGGACGCTAGGTGTTAGAGCTGGGTCCGGCTCCCCGATCTGCCAAAGCTGGGTGTGAAATGGTCTTCGTCTGAAGGACATAACTGGTTGCAAGTGCTGTTGGACCTGGCGTTGAGAAACCCAACCGTCAAGCCGACATGGGTCAGCAAGGGCGCTTGCTTGCTAGACTTGCTTTGTTAGGCTTGCTTGTCAGATTTGACCACATGGGGTGGCTCTCCATGGTAGCCGGAAATGCCGTCACCGCATCGCTTCTAGCCAGCTATACACAAACGGGGATAATTACACGAGGTCCCGACGCACAGGAGGATGTGGTGCTGCTGGAGACCAACAGTTCCCGATGTGGTTTTCTGTGTGCGCCACTTGAGCGGCAGTTCAGCTGTGTCCCTGCCTCTGTCTGGCCTGGGGCTGTCCATGGGCGGTAGCGGCTTGTTGCATGGGGAGAAGCTCAGGTTGAAATATACGAATCAGATGCTGTGATAAGCGAAGAGGTCCACCCAACGCTCTCTGTGGAGCAGTACAGGGTAGGGCGAGAACTGACAGGAGTTTAAAAAAGGGGAGGAGGATCTGGTACACTACAAAGCCTTGCTTTTTTGAAATAAGCTTCTACACAGTATAGTTAGTGTGGTAGGTCGGCGATGTGAAGCACCCCAGAAGGGGGTAAAGGCCCTGCCAGAGGGGGGCTTTAACGTGCTGACGTAGGGTTGGGACGACCTGGAACCAATCCACAGCTTGATATGTGTGTCTGTGCAGGGACGCCGTTCCGAGCGCCAACCCGATTCACCTTTCCCAAGAAGCTCGCGAAATCCACGTTGAATCTCGGCCGTTGCGACGTGATTAGCCTGCACGCTGTAGATCTTTAGATGGGCCTAGATTACTGTGTCGTCGTGCGCCCTCTCCGCCGATTGCCGGTCGAATTGCCACCAGAACCCGAAGCCCGGAAAGGATTGCAGGTGGCAAGACGAGAAAACACGAGAGAGCCTTTTGGGCAATCGTACAGATACAGGGACCGATGGATGGATGGAAGAACGCGCAGAGAGAGACACACGCAGCCAGGCCCTGTTTGTCACGCGTCGGTCGAGTACTCGTAGTCGGGGCCCCATAACAGAACCCGAAACAGAAGAAAACACCAGGCCCGTTCCTGGTGGGCAATTACCGAAGCGGCGCGGGCCATGCTTCGTGCCTAGACCCAGATCCTCTCGCCAGTTCCGGTGGCGCTACGTCGTACTCTCTCGGACGACGACCTCTAGGCCCCTTTCTACACACAACCTTGGGGTACGCTACTCATGCCGTCGGTGACCTGAGGTGGTCACCTGCACGTACATACGTACTTCGTATACGTCGCAAGAGTAGTGCGTAGCAATTAGTGATCCCGATGCAAGCTGAGGGTTCAACGCCTGTAGCGAGAAGTCACGATCATGGCTTGATTGTCATGATTCTTCTCATTTCGCCAGTGTGGTTGCGGTGTGGCTTGGCCCCCCCTCATGCCTGTCAGCCAGCGCGCCTAGGCGAGTCGGGAAAGCGCTCATACCCATATACTCGGGCGGGTGATGGAGGCGGAGCGCAGGACATGGAAAGAGGCCTCGCATAACAAAATTTGATCGAGTCTTGTCTGCGCAATCTCTTGGGACCCATTTACGCATAGGTACGTAGGATAACGAAGGGTATCGCGGAGCGGAAGCGAGTAGAGGTCTCGTCGATTGGACATGCTTGCGTAGCGTTTTTCCGAGGTCAACGGCTTCCAACACCCGAACAGCAAAAAATGGAAATAAATATTAATTGGTTAAAAAAAAGGCAAAGGGGGATTGATGGAGGGGTCCCGATTCCCAGGCCAGCGTCTCTGTGGGTTGGAAGGTGGGAAAAGCAGGGGAAGTATCTTCCAGGTACACGAAGTACCTAGCGTGGCACCAGGATGCGAGTCGCGACTGGTCACCGTATTCTGTGGATCCCTTCAACCCCAGTGGGTCACGATCGGGGTGTAACGGGATGTACTTCACGGCAAGGGCGATACTTCTCGTCTAGATCCTTGCCAGGGACCCTTGGTTGTCCTTGTTGACGCTGCCTCCCCCCCCCAAATTCCCACCGGCCCATCCCAGGCACATCGCCCTGCCTGCCGAAAGGCAGACCACCCACACCCACACCACACCACACGCCACTCACGCACGCACACGCTTGTTCAACCGGCCTGTGCCTCTTGTTATTTTTCTCTTGTTCCTCCTCCTCCTCCTACTCCTGTTGCGTGCACACACTTGCTCATCTGTTGCTGTGCTGCCACTGCCGCTCATACAAGGGTCGTGGGGAAGCAAAAGTGGACAGCCCGGTCTTGACGGTACTTCTTCTGGTTCACACCCCCTTCCTCCTGCCTCCTGCCTCCTGCCTCCTCGCCCTCGACATTGTCTTGCTCCTCGACGAAACCATCTTCGCACTACCCTCTCGGGACCTGCACAAGTCAAGCTTGGACCGGACTCTGTCTCACCATAATCACCACTCCTACTCAATCCCTCCGGTCCCCACCCCCCTTCCTCCCGTCTCAATTCACTATTAAACCGACGGGCACCTGACTAGTGGCTTGCTCAACCTTGTTCCTGCTCTGTCGCCTTCGGACCACACACGCTCCTTCTGTCCTCCTTCTTTCTAAGCTCGCCACTGTTCCCTCCTATCCGGCCTCGCTCGATATAGTTCCGGCGCAACTCGAGTGGCAGATATCGGAGGTGGTGTTGTTTCCTTTAGTGTTACAGCACCTGTGATCCTTCCAACAGGTTTCCAGCTCTTGTCGCATTGTCCCGGCGTATCGTTCCTGCCTTTATCTTCTTGTCAAACTCGCATAATGGATCTCCCCTTCGGATTCGGGCGCTACGTGGACGAGTATTGGGAGCCCTATGCGGGAGTTAGTATCCCGCCGTTCGCTGGTCAACAGCACCCTCCAGGCCATGGCCATCAGTTCCAAAGACACCACCCGGCCCAGGGACTATCGCACCATATCGATCCGTCCCAAGGGCAGCACCACCGGTACCAGTACTGGCCCCAGCAGTGGATGGATACTTGCGGTCGCGGGTCGCAGCGCCCTGTGCTAGTTCATGCAGGAGATGGGCAACCGCCGAAGGCAACTGAGCCAAAGCCGAGGTTATCTAAGGAGGAAGTCGACTCGCTGGAGAAGGAATTCGCGAAGAACGCGAAGCCGAATAGCAGTACTAAGCGGGAACTTGCCGAGCGGCTGTCGGTCGAAGTCCCGAGGATCAATGTTTGTGCCTATGCTGCTTTCTCCCGCCTAGCGGTTCAATACTGACCTAACCCTCTTTATAGAACTGGTTCCAGAATCGGCGAGCTAAGGAGAAGCAGATCAAGAAAACACGTGAGTTTGAGGCGCAACAGGAAAGAGAGAGAGCCACCTCGGAATCCAAGACCTCCGAGGATGAGGAGTCTGGCGTCGTGAGCGAGTTTTACGGGTTGGCAAACTATCACCAACCAGCGGGCCTTTCTAGCGCCGTTATCGGCGAGGACGACGAAGAAGAGGAGGGAGACGACGAGGAAGGAAGCTATGTGAGCAAGGGCCAAGAAGAGGACGAACAAGAGGAGGAGGATGAGGAGGATGAGGAAGCAGACGAAGAGGAATTCGCGCATCATACCGAGAAGCAACAACAAGCCACGGATGGAATCAAGGAGGAAGCCGGCGTTGAGACCATGCCTCATTATCACCAGTCCCACTTGGCCGATATCGACAACTTGGGCCACGCCGGTTATGCGCCGCTTCCAACAGAAAACCAAGACCCCCCCAGCATTGAAGCCGACGTTGCCCACAACGATTTCCATGCGACTCCGGTCCAGAATGACTTCCAAAGCGCATCCGAACACCCATACAGCCTCGGCGACCAGTCTCGCGCTTCTGGACTTGCATCATCGGCTATGGATAACCTTGTCACGACGCAGCCACATCTCATGTCAGATGCGATAATGTTTGATGATCTTCAAGCCTCCGAGTACTTTGGGAACTCGTCGATGCACTCGTTCCTGCCAGGGGGCATTCAGGACACATTGGTCGATGAACCCATAGCGAGTATCGAGACAAGCCAGCTTTGTGAGGCCCTGGAAGACGACATCAAGATTGAGCATCTATCGCCTTCCTCCATGTCGCACTCCCCGCACCCGCCAGCCGATCAGCGATTCAAATCCCCACCGCCACCTACCGACATTGCCGCGCGGAGGAATATCCGACGACCTCCGTCCTTGGGTCTCGGTTCGTTGCGAGGCTTTTCACACTCTCAGGGACCCAAGACCTGCATCGATGTTTCCCGCCGCCCGGATGCCCCCACTCCCATGCGCCGCATGACATCGGCGGGTCTCGGTTTGTCGGGCAGAATACAAAAGGCAAGCCTAGTACCGAGATCGCCCTTCAGCCTAGACCGCAACAGGGCAGCGCTCCTACACACTCTCCAAGGCACTAGCGCTCCGAGCCTGTCCTCACTGAACTGCGCCGTCTCACCCTTGTCGCCGAATGGGCTGAATCTCGGGGAGAACCAAACCCCGACCAACTTCTCGGACGAGGAGCACAAATTTAGGTTAGGGTCTTTTGGTGGCCCCAACATGGAACAACCCATGAGGACGCCGCCCGCAACCCCTGGGCTGCCGTCGAATTTCCAGGAGCCCATGTTTTACTTCCATCTGGATCAGCATTGGAACGCTGGGCCGCAGGACGAACCTCTCCAAACTCCAAGCCTTGGAAGCCACGGTGGATCCGAGTTTGAGTTCTCGGGTTATGTCGTGAGCCAGCCTGCAACCCCGTCGTTGCCGATGCATATCGGGCCAGCACACGGCCTTCACGGCAAAGTCCCGTCCAACGTCGAGTACACTTTCCCGGACTCGTTCCCGGGATATTCGGCAAAGTCGTCGCCCGGGCAACCCAAGTCGCAACAGTTCCAGTTTGCCCAGAACGTCACACCCCAAGACTTCAACATGGATAGGTGAACGGACCCCCGACCACTCATATTCGTCTTATATATCCCTCGTCTCTCGACACTCGCAGTGACTGCTAGGTCGATCGAATCATGGCGAGGAGCGTTGCAAGTCGCATATTGCAAGCCTAAAATCTCCAGAATGCACCTCAGCGTGAGGTGTAGTGTACCAACAGTCGTTCTTCTTCGCGTCTTTGACATGAGCGTTTACCGTCCCAAAGCGATTTTCTTTTTGGCCATCACGGCCTCGCGATATCTCGATATATAGGGCTGGAAGGCGTATTCGAAAAGTTCTCGACCGCTTTAAATGTAATGACATAAAGTGTTGATGAGGTATTTAGGAGTTGGGTTCAACGGGCGTGTTAATTGGATACACCGGGGAGGGGAAGCGACGATGTTTGCTCGCTCGGACCGAGTCACACCCTGCCGTGGTGGAAGACCGTCATCTCGGACGCTTCGGTTGCGCGATCTCCAAGATAGGAATGGACCGGATCCGGCGAGCAGCTCACCCCCGGCTGATTGCCCCTTCTCGTTTGGGTTTTGGGTGTGGACGGCTTTAGTATTTGCTTGGATGGTGGTAACTGAATCTGGTATCTCAAGATTCGGATTGGAATCCCATGGACGGGAGGCTCGAGATCCAGGGTACAGACATGGACCGGCGATGGAATTATTGGATGAAAAGGGGACAAGCAGAACCCGAGCCGTGAAATGGCGAGGAAAGATATCCCTTGAGGAGCTCCGTAGTAGTGAGGGAGGGGGAGAGCGTATATTCATACGTTATCTGTTGCGTGTTGGAGGGGCGGCCATGTCCTCGTCTTCTGTCTCTTCTATTTATTACCATGTATATCTAGGTCCACCTACTACCACTCGTCTGGTTATTAAGCTTTTAAATCTGCCTCACACCTCCCTCCGTGTCGATCGGTTATCTCGCTGGTACCGAAAACCTGGTTTGCGATCTGAGCGCCGGTAAGGCCGGTTAAAGGGAGACAATATGATTGGGGCCGTGCCATTGGTCGTATGGCCTCAACATCGAGGAGATGCGCTACGCATTGCGGCACACCGAAGCGGGAAGTATATTGACAGCCACTCCCCGGCGGCGGGTGGGAGGGGGTTATCGATACTTGACTGGTAGGGCTGCGCGGTGCTGAGTGAGGTGCTGTAACTTTCGGTACACGGATCTGCTGGTCTGTCCCCTCGGAAGGGGCTCAGAAAATCTAACTGAATGTGGAAATATATGAGGGGATCATCGACGATCGCTCGGGAATGACTACGATGCGCAAGTACGCCACCGGTATGCTACTGCACATCAGAGCTAGGCGCTAAACCTAGAAGCAAGGGCTTTACGGAGCCGCGTAATTGCGGACGAGGCGTTGCAACTCCCCTTCTCTCTCCTATCTGTCTGATGGAAATGCATACGCACCATTATACTATACGCGCTAGGGAATATTGCTATCTTACGCTATCCGTACATTGGGATTGGGATACCATGGGTCTCTGGGCTACTAGTGGATTGCTTTCAAGGTCCGGAGACAACGGAAGTGCATGAAGTACGTCGTACACGAAGGGGAAGTTGTGCCGTCGCTATAAACAGATGGTCCTGCATATCAACAGGGGTTCCCCCTTTCCCCCGCTTCCTCCTGGTTGAATCCTTAAGCCGCGATCCTACCCAATTCTACCACGACGGCCCCCACTGTGAATCCTCCTGACGGCGCTGCCAATCTCGGATATTGAACCCGGGAACGTGGGACGCGAAAAGGACAGCGATGATAAATAGAAGGGACGGCCCGTCAGGGGGGTTCTGGCCTACTAGCAGTTGATCCCATCACCTGTTGACTGGGCAAGAAGTAGCCCCTAACTGGAAGACATGGCCTCGCTGTCCGGTTATCTAGTTGCTTACCTGTTGTACTTTGCATCCTTCTGCAATGCAAGCACCGCTGCGCGAAGGGGAAAGTCGTGCAAGGCCCCAGTTGCGACCGTGAAGAACGGCTCGTATGCGGGCGTCCATTCAGCTGGCTATAACCAGGACTTCTTCCTCGGTATGCCGTATGCCACGGTTAGTGCTCCCAGTTGTTGCTAAGATCGCATCCGCTCATAACCCCTTTCCAGCCGCCGGAACGCTTCGCCGTTTCTCAGCCCCTGAACTCGACATGGAATGGTACCCGTGACGCCAAAGCGTACCCGCCGCATTGCGTGGGCTACGGTCCCGATGATATCGGCTACGAGGTTTCAGAGGACTGCCTCTATCTCAACGTCATCCGGCCAGCCGGAATTGGCAAGACGGCCGGTCTGCCGGTTGCTGTTTGGATCCACGGCGGCGGTCTTGTAAGTCCGACCCTCCATGTCCTAACCCCCTTTTCCACGACCCTCTAGCAGAATTAAGGCTCACCCGCGATTTCCTCCTCTAAGTACATGGGCGGTTCCGCCGACAAGCGGTATAATATGTCCTTCATCGTGCAGAACAGCGTCGATCTAGGCACGCCGATGATCGCGGTCAGCCTCAACTACCGCCTGCACGCCTTCGGCTTTGCCTCCGGCCAGGAGGTCCGCGCCGCCGGCGCGACGAACCTCGGCTTCCGCGACCAGCGCCTCGCCCTGCAGTGGGTTCGCGAGAACATCGCCGCGTTCGGCGGCGACCCGGACCTCGTGACCATCTTTGGCGAGAGCTCCGGTGCCGAGAGCGTGAGCGCCCAGGTTCTCGCGTATAACGGTAAGGCAGAATGGCCCTTTTTCCTCTCTTGATACGCACACGCACAACCCAGGACCTCTAACATCGGACCCTAGGCCGTGACGACAAGCTATTCCGCGCTGCCATTGGCGAATCTGGCTTCGGCGGCGCCATTGGCCGCTTCCCGGGCGGTTTCGGCGCGACGTTCATCGAGCAGTTCATGTACGACAGTATCGTGTCCCGCACCAGCTGCGGCGGCGCCGCTAGCGGGACGCCCACGCTCGACTGCCTGCGCGCGCTGCCGTTCGCCGAGATCAACGCCGCGCTCAACAACTCGGACACGTGGTGGCCGCCGGTCCTCGACGACGACTTCGTCGCCGACTACCCGTCCGCTCAGCTGCGGGCCGGCCGCTTCGCGCGCGTGCCGATCCTCGTGGGCTGCAATGCCGACGAGGGGACGTCGTTCGGTGCGGGTAAGGGCCCCGATGGGGGAGGCGTTAATACCGACGACGAGATGGCGGCCGCGGTGGCGGGGATTATTGGCATGGGGGCGCAGAACGCCACGGGGAGAACGCCGGATGAGTTGGCGCGGGAGCTGTTGTACCTGTATCCAAATATACAGGCCGTCGGGGTTCCGAGGCTGGATAAGTTCCCCGTCATTGTGGAGGGGAGTGAGCTTGCGCAGTCTGTGGGGCTGCAATACCGGAGGACAGGAGCGCTGTTTGGCGACCAGTGAGTTACTTCCGCCCCGCCCCCCCTCTTCCCTTTGGGTGAGTGGAAGTTGTTTGATGTTGTGTCTGACCCGTGTTGGCAGGATGATGCACTACACCCGCCGGAGATCCAACCTCGCCTGGTCGGAATACGGGGTGCCCTCCTACAGCTACAACTTTGACGTGACGGTTAATGGTATGGAGGGTGAGTGTCCGAATCTCATGACTCCCTGTGGTACCACCTCGAGACTGACGGGTGCTAAACAAATTCCAGACTACGTCGGTGCAACACACTTCCAGGAGGTCGCCTTCGTCTTCTCCAACTTCGACGGCCTCGGCTACGATGTCAACCCCATCGGCGACGACGCTGATCTCCGCGCCGTATCTAAGACCATGTCCACCGCCTGGATCAACTTCATCGTCGGCCTCGATCCCAACGGTGACAAGGCGGGTTCCGGGCTGTCGCTCAAGGGCGACGCCTCCTGGCCCGTGTACGACTCGAGCCTGGGCGGCGGGGTGGGCCAGAACGTGGTCTTGTCGAAGTCTGGGGCGTATGTGGAGTGGGATTCGTGGAGGGCGGAGGGGATCAATTGGATGATCGAGAACTCGCAGGCGGTCTTTGGGAATTAGGAGAGGGCCAATGCCGAGAGTGGGCCCCCCTTCTCCAAATAGACCTTGCTCCCTAATGTATAGACAGCACATGTCCTTCAGGAGAACTAGAAGAACGCAAGTGCGAGACTTGTTTTTAGATGAAGTCTTTTGGAGGCAAACGCAACCTATATTCGTGTTCATGTACTTTAATTACCGCGAGCGTGAGCACTAGATGGCTTAACTCTGTTATTCACATTCATCCTCGCCACATCCTCAGGCCCGTCCAGCCATAGTCGCCATCAGCCCCATATAGAAGTTCCTACAAGCAATCGGGGACAAATTTCGTTGAACCAGTCCAAACCTACAGGTACTCCGAAACTCGGCGCCGATATAATCTGATGCTACCACCCCACGCGGCAGCAGCCCTCTCAGCCTCTGGTCTTTGTTCTTCCTTCAGCCGTCCTCCTCCAGCCGTTCGAAGTACACGTAAATACCTTCCCAGATAAGATGTTGCCTGTAGATAACCCAGCGAACAGGGGTATTCTCAAATAAGAAAAAGAAAAATCCGAGCCAGGTAGAACGCCGGTAGGAAATATGTAGCTGTTGGCAAATCTTCACCGTGCTTTGCTGACTGTTTGTTTATTGTAGTCCTTATTACCCGATCAACGAGGGCTTGCACCGCTTCCCCTACACCGGTGACATCATGTTCATACCGGAATTTGACGAGGAACCCGCATCGCTTGGAGTTGACGGCTGAACGACCCTGCTCCTGATCGTCATGATCCACTCATGCTGCAACAGTTCGATAGCAGTAGCTCTCTTCTTAGAGTCTCTGATGAAGCACTGCTTCAAGAAGTCGACGCCCTGAGGGCTTAGCTGATCCTGAGTCGGGAGCTGGGGCGGGTTGCCTTGGGCGATATTGTACATGATGGCCCACTCGTTGTCAAGATTGGCCCACGGCCGCCGGCCGGTGGCCATCTCGAGGATGACGCAGCCGAGAGACCATATGTCGACGGCTCCGAAGTGGCCCGGGTTCTCGCCCTTGATGACCTCGGGGGACATGTACATCGGAGTGCCGGTCATGGACTTGTTCGGCTTGGAGTTGGAGGCATCGTGGACGAGGGTGCGGCCTTGACGGGCGATGACCTTAGCAGCGCCGAAGTCAACGTACTTTATGATGCCATTGTGATCGAGGAGGATGTCTACATGCGCGTCAGTAAACCGGATTTTCCTTGCATTTTCATCAATCGAAGCGGCCACAAAAAAAAAAAGAAAAAGACTTACTCTCTGGCTTGATGTCACGATGCGCGATCTTGTTATCGTGCAAGTGAGCCAAACCCTCAAGAAGCTGTAACGCGTAGACCATAATGACCTGCTCATCCTCGATACGGCCATGTTCCAGCAAGTTAGCTAATGAACCACCCGAGCAGAACTCCATAAAGATGTACACCCGGTCCCTATGGACCTCGATTCCATAATACGACACGACGTTCGGATGATCAATAGATTCCAGGACGCGCATCTCGTCCCTGATCTGCCCAGCGATGCTAGGGATCATCTTGGGGTCTTGCAAACGGATTTCCTTCACGGCCATTAGGTGACCTGTATCAAGGTTCATCGCGGCGAAGACGTTGCCGAAGGTGCCGCCGCCCACGAAATGTCCCTGCTGCCACCTCAAAGTAAAGTTGGTCGCGGTAGACGATAGCCAGGCTAGCGAGCGATCTACCTCGTTCGTCACCTCCAACACCCGCCCTAGGGCCGAGCGCTCTGAGAGGATCTCTCTCCTGGAGTCGTCCACCTTGCTGAGCTCCTCGAGACGATGCTCTGTTACATACTTGGCCGCTTGGCTGTCATCCATGATCTGGCCTTTGTTCAGTCGCTTCAACTGACTCATAAGAGCCTCCATACGCAGTTTCTCCGCCTGGGCCGCAACGCTCGACCGCGCACCCATAATGTCGAAGTGAGAGATCAACAGCGCCATGCAGCCCGCGACCTTGGCTCGGATTATACCGTACTCCTCGTCTCCGAGGGCTAGCATGTGTCTTCCGCGAGTCATCCCCATGGCGAATTCGAGGGCCAAAACGGCCCAGCGGAAGGTTTTTCGGTCAGATGAAACGCAGTCGTCGCAGATGAAGCTCACCCAATCCAGGGCCAGCTTCGTGAGCTTCATATTGTTCATTTGTCGCCTGTTGCTATCCATGTAGAGTAGTGAGCGCTGGCCGAACTCGGTGGCGAAGATGAAGCAGGTCTGGATGAGGTCCTGGCAGTCTAGCCCTCGGGTTTGTTTCCGGATGACCTCGACACTCTCCATGAAGGCGTTGGACAGCTTGTAGGCCACCTTCCGGTTCTCCATAAGTCGCTGGTTGACCTTGTGGAGGGTCGATCTCTGCTCCACAACGAGGTCTATCTGCATGTCGACCGAGTCTAAGAAGGCCCTTCGGGCGTTCACGAGACGCGTCTGGCATCCGCCGGCGATAAGCCTCATGTTGCCAATCCTCAGATCGAGCGGCTCCTCCCGGACTGTTAGGGATATCTGTTCTCCAAACCAATGCGGTCCATTCTCGGGTCGAATCAGGAGGAGATAGGGGTCTGTAGGATCCTCGACCGGGGTCTCGTACGAGAAAACTGCCATGAGGGATTGGATGTCGTCATGCCGGTCGCGCAACGATGGGGAAGCGATGACGATAACGCCGTCTTGCTCCAAGCTGCTGGTATAGACCTGGAAATGGCCCGACTCGATAAGTCGGTCGAAGAGCTCTTGAAGCTTCTCTGGGCCGAATGCGATGGTGAAATCACAGGCGTTCTCGTAGTTGTTACTGAGCATTCTCGAGAATCTCTGCAGCATCCTCTGTCTGACTCGGACCGAGTCCAGAATTTGTTTGTACCGCTTCGTCATTTCTGAGATGCTCTCCTTTGGATTTCGCTGTAGTTCCCTCTCGAACGTCTGACTAAGGCGGTTCAATGCCTTGTAGGTCAGCGAACTGAATTGCTCGGCAACCTCCACATCGCCGTGCGTTAGGTATCTCCCAATCTCGTTGGCAAAGTCCCATTCCTGGAATAAGAGCTCGGCCTCCTTGAAGGTGTTTTTGTTGCCACTGAGTTTCCAATTCAGCATCTTGAAATAGTACTTCAGCGCGTCAAGGACGACTTGGTCGAAGCTCTCGTCGATGCACGGCGGCATATCCCAGCCTGGCTCCGGCTGAGAAATCATGAGGTACTCCTGCTTGATCTTGATAGTCAAGTTCAGGAGCACCTGGAACTGGGAGATTAACTGGTCTTGCATCATCGGGTTCTGTTGGGCCGAATCCTTCATCTTTTTGGCATATACAAGCCGCACCTTGATGATCTCCTCGATGAGGCGGGAAGGGAAGCTGATGAGGATGAGCAGCTCCTCGATGTAAGGCGGTAGGTGGCGTTTTGCAAAAGCCTCGGCATTTTGAATATAAGTCTCCTTCGCCTTCATGACCACCCTCGAGACTCCATAAAGCATGCTCCTCTTGCGCAGCTCCTTGCCATCACCTTCAGCGTCGTCGTGAAGCGACTTTAGGCCTTCTTCCTTCATCAGGCGATCCAGGAACAGGGGGTCTTCGTTTATACCGTTGGCCGCATTGGACTTTTCCTTATTGGTTTTGAAATCCAGACCGTCATTGCCAACCCACTTCTTCAAGATTGACAACTCGGTGTTGATCATCTGGTTGACATTGTGCCACGCGATGACCGCCTCGCAGGTTTCGTTGTAAGTATCCGTGTCGGCAGCCTTGTGGCGGGCTGCTAGGGCCGCTCTTGAAGGATACAGCCCTTCGATTCTTTCGATCTCGGCCACCACGTCCCGGACCTGTTCGACGGGTGGCTTTCCAGCCTCGCTCTCTCCGGCGATGGAGAAGTTGGAGATTTCGCCGATTATGCGGTCCAAGTGTCCTCGAGCATCTTCGACCATCCTCCGCTGAACAGGAAGATGCCTTCCGCAGACCTTGGATCGTATGCCTAGCCATAGCTCTGCTTTCTGAGCCGTCTTTCCTATCTGCTCTTCGGAAGAGCCGATGAGGCGTTTCTTCTCTTGCCGAACGACATCGCCGGTAAGGACTGCCGCAAGCATGCCATGCCATTCTAACCTCTCCCGGTTCTGGGGATCCTTCAGGTCCTCTTCGGTTGGCTGCAGGTCCTCGCTGTTGGTGAAGAGGTTCGTTTCTTGGTCGTGGTCAAAAGGGCCTTCGGACGACGGCGTCTCGCCTTCGGAATCCGAATCTAACTGTTCTCCGACGACGTGGGAATCGAAATATTCGGTGGTATAGTCTTCCTGCCGCAGCCTACGGACGTACTCCTTCTCCTGGGCGTAGAATGTAGCCGTGCCTACCGGTCGCGATCTCGATCCGTCGCGTGGATGGGGGGCCGAGCCAACGGCGAATGCGGGTGGAGGTTGCTGGCCGGGCCTCCTCTGTGTGTAGGGCTGGTAGGTGTTTGATGGCGTCCGAGCAGGACCGGTCGGGCGCTGTGGCCTCGGCGCGGCGGTGCCGTTGGTGTACGTTACAGCCGCGTCCCCGGTGCTGCCGCGATGGCGAGGATTTGAACCGTTGGTAAGAACGGCTAGAGAGGAGCTAGAATGAGTAGGCGTCTCTACGTATCTAGGCAGAGATGGGACCTCGTCGTGCCGCTCCAATCCGGCAGACTCGAGTTGTGATTCCCCAGACGATCCTGAGGCTTCGGAGTTGATGGCGACGGGGATGGGCCGGTGGAGTCGCATCGGCTCGTCGTCTTCCTCCCCAGGGGGAAGGTGTACAGCTCGCGGGGAGGTTTCGCCCGGCATTGTCGGCGATCGAAAGCGGTATCAATGAGGCTCTGCACCGGCGGTAGAGGCTATTGTTGAAGGAGGGGCACTGTCATCCGATGCGATGCGGTGCGCAACGAGCGGGCAGAGGGTAAAGACGGGGCAGGCGGTCGGGCCGAAGGTGCGCCGTTATCAATTCTTCTAGAGTTCACCCAGGCGGGCGCATTTGTGTGTAGGCGAAGGGAGGGCAGCACATCAGTTGTTGTAGAGACGAGAGGGGGGAAAGAGGAGCTCGAAAATTGAATGGCTCGTACGATTGGGGATGGGCGGGATAGATTGGATGGATAGGTAGTTCACTCCCAGTGGCATATGCGGCCGAGCTCCTCGCTGTTTTCAGGGCCCTTTTTTCGGGGGTCTAGCGCTTGCCGCTACTTGGGTCTAACGGCATTTGCGGAGGGCCGAATCCGGAGGATCTGCTCCTATTAAGACGCACGGCCGCAGAAGTACTGGGCGATGGGCCGGATATAATTACTTAGAGTACGGACGGGCTGTGCATACGTACATGTAGGTAAAGGTAATGCAGGTCCTTTTTGACATAACGACTTTCGTCTGTAGGACCATGTGCATAGTAGTACATGTAGAGCCTCAAGCGATGAAAGTCCCTTGCTGTAGGAAACTTCTAGGTAAATTGACTTTGCCAATTGACCATCGTTTTCTTGACAACGCCACATGTGGCACGAGCTCAAACTCGCAATCTTTTGGTCCGAGCTCCCTTCCCGTGTGCCGTGTTGAGAGGCTTGAGAGGGCCCCACCGCCGCGTCGAACGGGAGCCGACGCGTAGCGGCACACGGCCCTCCTCCCCAAATCCTTACTGCGTAGTGCGACCGTCTTCAACCATTGTCCCGCTTCTTGTCCCTCCGTACCGTTTCTGCTATACCTTTTCTACTATACCTTTTCTATTTGTGCTTTTTCTGTTCAGTCGTCGTAGATGAATGGATTGATATAATGCCCTCTTTCTATATTTCCTCTTAGCCAGCGCAGTACATGGCTAATCCTTATAGCCGCTGAACATGCTCCCTCCTGTCTGCCCGACCTCCGACGCGTCTCGTCCCAAGTCTGGCATCCTCACCCCATCCTCGGAGGGTTCGCTAAACAGGATTGACACCGACCATGTCCCCTCGTCCGACTCTAGGAAGCGGAAGCGCGATGCTCCCGGCCTCCCAATGGAGGACCTCTTGAAACCGACTATAGTCGTGAAGGTGCCCTAGCCCGTAGGAGGATATCGTTCTGGCGGCTACTGGTTGCTAACCAACCTATTCAACAGCCTCATCCTTCTGGTCTCCTCGCCAAACCCCGCATCCTCCACCCCTTGATGCTCCTCCCTCGAGAACGCCTGCCATTGTCTAACCTCGACCTCTCTTCTCCCCATGGCGACTTCTCCTCCTGCCGCTTCTACGAGTCTCGGATTAAGATTTTAGATCTTGAGGGCCGCCTCGGCTCAAATCTCCTGCTTGCCCGATCCGAGACCAACCGTACAGTCTACGCCATTGAACGGCATGGGGATGGTCTATACGTGCTATGCAAATTGGGCGCCTGGGCCGACGTAGGGAAACTCGCCCAATTTGCGACAGTGACCTGTGACCAACGCCTACAGACTTATAAGACCATCCTTGCGCCCACCGGCGCGTCATTGCCACTCACCACCCCTCAATTGCACAAGGAAAATAAGAGGAGGAGACTTGCCATCGAGGAGATCCAGTCAATGGTCAAGAAGCGTCCGAGGTCGCAATCAGTAGCCACCGTGGTTTCCCAGGATCTGGCCCAAAACACGACGCCAGGTGAGGCTTGTGCCAACACTCCATCCGCCGAGAGCCAGCCCCCCCAAGACCTTGTTCCAACCAATTCGCCATCGACGGAATCCCAATCACAAGCTGCTCCGCCACCAGAGGCTGCTGATGAGTCCTTATCTCAACCCACAGCAGAAGGCATCTTTCAGAATATCAGAAGCCAATACATGGAGGCTCTGTACCACTCACTGGTGCGCCTGCCCCACCTCGTGATTCGTTTACTCTTCTTGCTAACTCGGTCAGGGCTCGTTGGCGTACTTTGCAAAGGGGCCGTTGTCTCGCGCCCGCGCCACGTTTCATCTGGACTGCGATGCGAACTTAGAAATGAACGATCTGATAGAATTCTTGAAGAGCCTTGTCCTGAACACAATTCTGATTGACAAGAAGTACCGGGAAACGGTCCCGGAAATCGTCTCCAAGTTGAAGACATCTGTGGAGGATTCTGACGACGGGGAGTCCAAGTCGAAGAAGAGAAAGCCGAAGAAGGTCAAGATTGGCAAGGACGGCCTCTATCCCTTGGAGGAGAGCCATGTCCGGCGTTGGTGGAAGTCCAACAAACCAAACATTTCCGACATCGAGGATCCATCGACATCCCCCGAGGAAGTCAAGTATCATATTTCGTGCTTACGGAGGAGGGAGACCCAGCTCCAGATGATCCTCATTCTTGAAATTTTAGCGTTGGAGCCCCTGAGTCGGGTGACCGAAGCCACCGAGGAGAGCCAACTCCCAGGGGTGGAATCTCAACGCACCCCGAAAGCTGCTTCGAGTGGGCCACCGCCGAAGAAGCGAAATAAGCACAACTTCCCCGTGCTCTTGGACGTGAATGCGGACCGACTCTGCATCTGGCAGTCTACGACCTCGGACGAGATAAGAGCACTGGCGGAGTCTCAGACGACCAATCAACAGCAGCAGGCAGAGAGGACGGATAGGATGAATTCCGACCCCCTGAAGGATTTCTGCGTGGACGTAATCCTCCCATTGTGAGTCCCTCCTTGCAAACCCTTACCCGGCCTATGCTAACGGTATGTTTGTAGCTTCTCTGCCCGTCTGCCAGACTTGTGTGATTCCATCAGTCGCAAGCTTGGCGGACCAGTCATCAAGTCGCCTGCCAATGTCAAGCACTCGAAACCTGCAAGTCAGTCCAAGACGAAACCCGGGGCACCCGCGAAGAAGGGTCCCGCATCGAGAAAGGACAGGGAGAGGACACTAGAGCGGGTCCTCTCCAATGAGAGGATGAGGCGTAGCGTCTCCCGAGGTCCAACTAGTGCCCTCACGCTGATGCGATCCGCGAGCGCGACTACAATACCTGGAGTGCCCGGGCTGAAGCGGGAGGCAAGTGAGACGCTGCTCGGGATGGTACCCAAGAAACAGGCGGCGCCGGTCAAAGAGAGGCCGGCCAATACGTTTAAGCGAGCCGCCAGCCAGAGCAGTATCGACAGCGAGAAAGCGAACATGAAGAAGGCTCAGGTCGAGGCCGAGTTGAGAGACGCCATATCCGCGCTTAAGAGGCCAAATAGAGCACTCGCGGGCAAGGAGATCGTCGATGCTGCGGAGAAGCGAGCGACAGCTAGCCTGTCACAACTAAAGAAGGCGAGAAAGCCGACGCGAGTTTCATCCGTGCAGGTGAAGGCCACCCCCGCAAACAATAGGTTCAGGGATGTTCTGGCACCGGCGGGCTCGAGCCTCAACCTCCCCGACTTATTCAGGGAAGACGCGGATGCCATCCCGTCGAGCTCGTCGATGGTGCCGTCCTCCACGGCCCCGAAGAGGACCATTACGAACCTCCTCGATTCCCCCGCCATCGCCACGACACCGACGGCGGGCAAGATCCAGGTAACACCGGCCCGCGTGGCGATGGTACCCAGCCCCGCCTTTCACCCACAAGCCGATAGCCCGGCTATCCCTGCGTCATCACCCATCATGACGAGGAAGGCAGCGGCCCCAGCAAGGGCGGGCGGCCAGTACCTCTCGGTGCCGGGCAGCGAGACGGCGCGGGCACCGCACGGTGGCATTGCCGCCTCGCCGTGCCACGGCCGGGCCAACCTCTTCGAGACTCCTCTCAAGCCGAGGTCGGCAATGGGCCGCGCAGCAGTGCTGGAGGAAACACCTGTGAAGCCCCTACGCCTGGCTGGCGGGGGAAGGCGGCGGAGCGGTACGGAGTCGGCGTCGGCCGACGCGGGGGCTAGTCGTGTAACGCAGATGACGATATACCAGCAACTAGGCTGGGACGACGATGATGAGCTTTAACGGAAATGCAGGCATATGAGGCATACTAGGGCTAGACTGGCGTTCTGATCATTTTGCATTGAACCAGAACATGGAGAATACGTTTCGCTTTCCTAGCTGATAGTCTAATTAGCAAACTAAACCCCAACGGTGTGGGCTTGGTAATGCAACGATCTTGGACGGGGAAAACGGCTGCGATTGCATCGGGGATGTCTCATGGGACGGGAAGGCCCAGGGCTAGGGGGCTTGTTTGTTTAGCATGGCATATACTACGGAGTACAAATCAACAATTCACCCATTCCTCACCATAGCTAGCCCTTCCATCTCAAGAGTCCGAAGTGAGTCTATTTCCGGTAACTGGTCTTGAGAATTATACTCGTAACATCATCATATGCCTTGGCTATGTAATCTCTATGCTCAAGAATGCAGTAACAGAAGCAGAACATATGCATCAAGGAAGCTATTATTAAAAAGAACAACACTCGCCCATCAGAACCCAAACCGCTTCTTCTTCCCTCCCTTGTCCTTCTCCATCCCCTTGAGGATATCGTCAAACGTACTCCCGCTCGCCTTCCTAGCAGCGCTATCGCCGCCTCCTCCGTGGATCGGAATCGGCCCTAGGGTCGATGCAGGCAAGAGGCCGGGGCCGGGCCCAGGGCCTGGTCCGGCATCTCGGGCCAGCTGAGTTAGGCTAGCAGTCGAGCCGCTCTTGGACGTGTCGTGGGGCTGCGGCATGCCAAAGGTACTGACGGGCCTAGAGCCCGGCCGGGAGAATCGGTCCTCGCCCGGTGCCCATTCCGGCGCTTGGAGCGGCTCGAGGCCCATTACGACGCTGGAGCGGTAGGGGTGCCCCGGTTGCCGGGCGGCGACGGCAGGAGGTCCGAGGGAGACATTTCTGGGGGCGTGTGATAGCTGCCCCGGGGAGCCCGGGCGGGAGGTCGCGAAGGAGGAGTTCCGGGGAGGGTGCGGGAGTAGTTGTGGTGAGCCGGGCGTCGAGTTGGAGCCATCGGCACTCATCCGCGGCGAGTTCGAACCCGGCTCGCCCGGGAAGACGGCGGGGGGCGGTTCGAGGGGCGACATGGGCATCTCCTGGGTCGGAGGCATCGCGGACGCACCGGAAGCCTCCCAGAGCTTAGCTGCCTGCCAGCAGTGGCTGCGGTGGTAGGTGGCCTCGACGCTGAACATGACGACGTCGGCCGAGAGCTCGACGATGTTCTGCCCGCCCGAGACCTCGTACCACACCTTCCGCACCTCCCCCGCGTCGTCCATCCACGGGAGGTTACCCTGCGGCGGCTCGCAGAGGAAGTACTCGACGCCCTCCGTAAACTTCAGGCCCGGTGCGTCGACCACGAGCATGGGGAGACACTGCAGGACGACGTATAGGAAGAGCCAGGATCCGATGCGCTGGTCCACCAGATCCTGCGGGCTGCAGCCTCGGGCCTCTTTCTGCTCAAAGTCCTTGTAGGCGCTGAGGAAGGGGATTTCCAGCTGGTCGATGTCGATGTTGCGCGACTTGAGCATGATCAGCAGGCACTCGTGCGGCTGGATCGACTTGTCGAATTTGGCCTGCTGTTTGGCGGGCAGCTCGTTGTAGTCCTCGCGGATGGCCGTCATGCTGGGCAGTTTGGGGATGTCGAAGGGGATTGGAGGGAGCACCGGGGGCGAGGACTGGTCGTACTCGGTGAGTACCTTGCGGAGCACAGAGATGCGAGGATCGACAGACGCCTCGAGAATATCGTCAGGGGCTTGGTCAATAACCCGCGGAGTTAGAGATTCTCGATCCACAAGCAAGTCGTAGAGTGCGCAAAGATCCGAGTATAGCATCTTCAAGCATTGCCTGTTCAGGCCGCTCTCGGAGAACTGGTTCTTCTTGCTGCGAGCCCTCGGCGGCCAGTTCCCAAAGAGGTTCTTGTAGTAGCCCAGGACGAAGTTCCTCATCTTCCCGAAGGAGATCCTCCATTCCTTGAACCTTACAGCTCTGTACTCCGGGTGCGAGGTCGAGCTGGCAATGCCCGCAAAAACGGCCGGAAACTCGAAGGCCTCGAGACGGTTATTAACGTTGGCCTGGCGATTCAGCAAATCTATGTGTGCCCGCTCGAGCCGATTGCGAGTGCTCATAGACACGCTATCGAATAAGGGTGATTTAATGTCGAGGATCGCGGTGTACTTCCCCACCGCATGTGCGAAGCCCTCGGTGTACAACTCCTGCGATTTCATCCGCTCTCCGAGGATCAGAGCCTCGATGGTCTTCTCCCGGCTTTGCCTGACGTCAGCAAGAGAGAGGTGGTCCATATAGAAGCCAAATGCGAGGTCGACCGGCTCTCCGAAACCCGAGCCTTCATAGTTGCTGAATTCGAATTCCCTGAGAATGGACGCGATCTGCAAAAAGGCGGCAAAGATGCTGCTATGCGCCTTTGTGCCTACGAGCGGCTGGCCGGTCAGGAAGGCGATCAAGTTCCGGAGTGCAATTAGCCGCTCGAGATCGGGAGTGCCGGATGGTTGGATGATCGGGAGGTAAACGTTTGCCTCGCCAGGTCCTTCCGCCCCTACCGAAGGCTGTCGATGTGCATCCTCCACGGAGAGGCTTCCTCGACCACTGAAGCTCCCGCCCCTCCCCAAGGCACCGGCGGCCATGTCGGCCTGGATCGTTTCATTGAAGAGCCTTGAACTACTAAGAATATAGGCCGGAATCTTGAACGACGGGCCGAGCCCGAGACCTTGCGCGGCAAGGAAGATGTATATGTTGCCGCTCTCGTTCCAGAGTTCAGGGACCTAAGGATGTTAGTTTCGATGTTGCCGCCGGCTCCGTTGGAATAGGAAGTCGATACGGTACCTTCTCCCCCTTGATCAGAAATGAAGTATTATATTCCCCGCTGCTGTCAGGCGACATGATCCATGCCGGAGCAGTTGGGCCGCGTCCCAGATCCTGAGAGTTGGACCTCGACCGTCCGCCTGGAAGCCAACTCCTCCTCAGCTTCTCCTTGTTTGTGCTGCGCGGGGGGCTGCTGCCGTTACTAGACGGGCGGGACTGTGGCCTCCCGAGCTCGCCAGGGTTCGAGATGACACGCGGCCCGCCAAGCTGGGTATACCGACTAGACGGCGGTTGGGCGGAGTTGCTGCGTCCCCTAGGTTCTGGGAACGGCGCCGTTTGGCGAGGCTGAAGTCGGTTCGGTTCATGATGAGGGGCCTCGGGGAACCTCTCGAGGGAGTTGCTCCTTACCCGATCTCTCGTCTTCCTCAGCCGTGGGGGAGAGGCATGCGTCTCGGTGACCGATGGGACAGGTGGGGTCTGTGTAGGGATCTGCGGGGGAGGATGCTCGGGTGGTACAAGAGACTGTTGCTGCTCCTGCTGGGGGGGTGGTGCCTTGTGGATTTTGTTCATTGTTGGTTGTGGTGCGGTGTGGGAGAGCAGATCAGCTACGTGAAGATCAGGCACCGCAGGGACTAGGAGAGGCGGCGTCGGGGGCGTCGTAGGTGCTGCTGCGGCTGGGGGAGGGGGGGCAACATCGTGGGCGGTAGCCGGGGGTTTGTCGGTGGCGGGTTGCGACGTTCGAACGTCGTACAGAGGCGGTTTGATGTCGTCGACAGGTTCGCGGTAGGCTGGTGGGAGCGGCTTCCGTATGAGCGAGGGGGAACGGTCTAGAGATTTGGTGGTGAGTGATAAGAACGATGTAAAGAGACCCAGTCTCGACTTCCTCCTCTCAGGCTTGCCCTTCCCCGAGTTGCTCGACTTGACGTCCGCCATTCCCGAGCTACTAGTCTCCGAGCGTGGGGGTTCTGGCTCTGGATCCATAGTCTCATCGGGGGAAGCAGCGGGGGGTGTCTCCGAGTAGAGAAGAGAGGGCAAACTGAGCGAGAGTAAACTCCTGCGATGTCGAACGCGTGAGGACTTACTCGACGTCATCTTGTCCTGCCAAGACGGAGGAGAACCCGGCAGCAGAGAACGATCGCCAGGGCCCTTTTTGAGGGTGACCAAAATCTGCTATGGTCTGGGAAGACACAGCCAAAAAATCGGGGCGGGTTACGCGTTATCGGCTACTAGTCATGGCCCGGTCGGGTGGAGGTAGATCTTCGAGTGACGACGAGTGACGACGACGAGATGTGGACCGGTCTTTAAGGTCAGTGGGTTTGTTTCCCTGCCTCTCATAGCACGCCTGTTAGTCGCTGGTCAGTCCCGGGTGACTTGCCGACCCGAGCAATAAAGTAAGTGAATTGCTGAATAAAAGGCAAGAGACGAAAGCAAGCTGTGAAGGACGAGCGAGGTATCTTGGGTATGTAGTAGCAAGTATAGGGTAGCAGATATGGAGGAGCAAGTTATTATGGAGTAGCAAAGGAATTCTAGAGTACCAAGGCTCAACAGAACAACGGCTGGAAGGATTTCACCGTTGGGTCAAGCAAGGTACGGTACAGTAGATGAAACCCTGCCATGGATCAAGGATGGCCCCAGGCTTTCGGGAGCCCACCGTTTTCCTCGCTTGGTTCCAAAGGGGCCAAGGATGTCAAAACGGCAAGTCAGCTCACGGTTCACCACGATTCAGCTCCCCACTGAAGGCCTGAAGGAAGAAGAATTAATTGCTGCCTGAATCCAACGAACGTTCATAGTACATACCTACTCTATTGTCATCCTAAGGCCACATTTGGCGGTCAACTTTGGGCGGGTCAAACACTTGTCACTTTGTTTTCAATTTTGTTTTGTTTTCTATTTTCCTCCCTTTTCCC
>Ga0164242_10001404_pt1 | contig 28530 bp, 19 predicted proteins | sample OricomgcompostMG_FD_108783 | JGI IMG/M metagenome (GOLD analysis project Ga0164242, IMG submission 108783) | Miracle-Growth compost microbial communities from Emeryville, California, USA - Original compost - Miracle growth compost (MG) ...
CCGAGCGCGACGGTCGCGGCGACGGCCGCCAGCATCAGCGCATGGGCTCCCCAGAACCGCGGAGCCAGATACCGCCCAACCACGCCCCCATCATCGCCGCCACCCGAGCGAACCCTCGCATCGCCTCTCGTCCCGGACGCCGTCGGACGAAAGCCCCGCCCTTGCGCCGAAACCTGTAACTTACGTCACACGTAACGTACGTAAGGACCCCGCCATGCATGACTTCTTCGACCCCTCCAAGAACCCGGTCGGCTTCGCCGCGCCGTTCTTCCTGCTCACCGTGGTGCTCGAGCTCGCGGCGCTGAAGTGGCTCGACCACGACGACAACGTCACGGGCTATGCGTTCAAGGACGCCCGGGCCTCGATCCTCATGGGCCTCGGCTCGCTGGTGACATCGGCGGTGTTCAAGCTGATCTTCTTCGGGCTCTTCGTGCTCGTCTACGAGCACCTCGCGCTGTGGCACATGCCCAACACGTGGTGGTCCTTCATCGTCATGCTGCTGCTCGTCGACCTCTCGTACTACTGGCAGCACCGCTTCGTGCACCGCGCCCGCGTCGGCTGGGCCGCGCATCAGGCGCACCACTCCTCGGAGTACATGAACTTCGGCACCGCCCTGCGCCAGAAGTGGAACCCCTGGTTCGACGTCTTCTTCCTGATCCCGCTGCCGTTCCTCGGCGTGCAGCCGGCCTTCATGTACATCGGCCTGGGCATCAACCTGATCTTCCAGTTCTTCGTGCACACCGAGACGATCGATCGCCTGCCCCGGCCCATCGAGCTCGTCTTCAACACGCCGTCGCACCACCGCGTCCACCACGGCTCGGACCCGATCTACCTCGACCGCAACTACGCCGGCATGCTCATCATCTGGGACCGGATGTTCGGCACCTTCCAGCCCGAGCTCCACCGCCCGACCTACGGCCTGACCCACAAGGTCGACACCTACAACCTGATCAAGCTCGAGTACGGCCACTACGCCGACCTGTGGCGCGACCTGAAGAAGGCCGACAGCTGGCGCACCCGCCTCGGCTACCTCTTCATGCCCCCCGGCTGGGAGCCCGAAGCCCCCACCCCGAGCCTCGCCACCGAGTAGCACTCCGGATGCCGTCAGCCACGCAGCTGCTCGGCGCGCTCTCTCTGATCTACCCGGGCATCCAGCCTGCGGCAGGCCCAGGGCGGACAGGCGGCGCGGCCAGTGCCGCGACCATCCCCCAGGCAAGCCACCGGATGTAGCCGGCACGCTTGACGGGAGACGCGGCACGCGATGAGTGGAGCGTAGGGGACTCGAACCCCTAACCCCCTGCTTGCAAAGCAGGTGCGCTACCAATTGCGCCAAGGCCCCTTGCGCTCAGTTCCGCCGTTCGGATGGGACTCTCGTGTCCTTCCGAGGACGTCGATGGACTTTCATTCCCCCACCAGTCCCCCACGGAACGTATGCTCAAGCTGCGTCCTGAATCGTACCGGCCGACGGAGGAACGATGGCAAAACGGGGCTTCGGCGAGATCGAGCGGCGTGTGAGCGCAGCCGGCACCGTGAGCTACCGCGCGCGCTATTCGGTGTCCGACGGCACCCGCTACTCGCGCACGCTGCGCACGAAGCTGGACGCCGAGGCGTGGCTGGCCGCCGAGCGGGCGCTCCTCGACCGAGATCAGTGGGCTCCGCCAGCCGTGCGGAAGGCGGCCGAGCAGAAGCGGGCGCAGGCGAGGGCCGAGAACACCTTGGCGGCGTACGCCGAGCGCTACCTCACTGAGCGACCGCTCCGACCGAAGACGGTGACGGAGTATCGGGCTCACCTGCGCAAGCGGCTCCTGCCGTACCTCGGCGACTTGCCGGTGAACTCGATCGGCGTCTCCGACATCAAGGCCTGGCGCTCATCGCTGGATGCCTCGACTCCGGCAGCGAACGCCGCCGCCTACCGGCTGCTGCGCTCGTTGCTGCAGGCCGCCGAGGAGGACGAGCTGATCGACCGTGCGCCACCCAAGGTCAGGGGCGCGGGCGCAGCACCTCCGGAGACCGAGGCCGTCCCTGCCACGCTCGACGAGATCGCGACGATCATCGACGCGATGCCCGACCGACTGAAGCTCTTCATCGTCCTCGCCGCCTTCGTCGGCCTCCGCGAGGGCGAGATCCTCGAGCTGCGTCGCTCCGACGTCGATGGTGCGACCGGCAGAATCTCCGTGTCGCGGAAGATCGACAAGGACGCCCATCCCGGCGCAGCCGGCGCCTGCCCCGGCTGCCGCCGCGCGATCACCGCGCCGAAGACGCGGAAGGGCACGCGGGTCGTGCACGTGCCGCGCCCCTTCCTGCCGATGCTGGCGGAACACCTCGACTCCCACGCGGAGGCTGGTCCGACGGGACTCCTCTTCCCCGGCGAGCGCACCGACCACATGAGCGTCCGCTACGTGATGGACCGCTACCGCCCGGCTCGCGAGGCCGCCGGCCGCCCCGACCTGACCATCCACGGACTCCGACACACCGCCCTCACCCTCGCAGGCCAGCACGGCGCCACCAACGCCGAGCTCCAAGCCCGCGCCGGCCACGCCTCGCAGGCAGCGATGGCGATCTACCAGCACGCCACCCTCGACCGCGACGCCGCGCTGGCCGAGAAGATCGGCGAAACCTTTGAGGAGTGGCGGGCCGGACGTCGCGGCTAGGCGGTATGCCTACGCGACCGCCGACGCTGCGAGCTGGCCCGTGAGCCGCACTAGCAGTCGCACGTGCATCCCGGCCTCAACCGGGTTCACGCGCTGGACGACGAGCTCGTACGGGGACTCGATGATCCGGTGCACGTAGTCGAGCAGCGGGTCAGGGACGTACCCCAAGCGCTGGCCGTCCTGCCCCACAAGGAGAGCTCGCTCGTTGACGGGGTTGTCCGTCTCGCAACGCAACTCAAGGTGGTCGCCCGGCTTCAGGTCATCGATCGCAGCGCGCTCCTCCTGAGTCAGGTAGCGGATGCCATGCACGAGGAACGGCAGGCTGACGCTGCCCGGCTGCGGCAGAGGAGTGAGTTCGTAGGTGTCGCCCGTTCGCCCGCCACCCGAGACCGCTAGGACTTCCAGAGGCTCCGCTTCCGCGTCCAGGCCCAGCGCCTTGAGCGTCTCAGCTCGCTCGGCCCGATGCGGGTCCATCATCCGCTCCGCGAAGATCGGGAAGAGCGCGTCACTCTCGTGGACGCGACCCAGGGGGAGACCCGGCATGGCGCGCGTCACGCCGTCCGAATATGTGAATCGGAAAAGCCGACCGTCGAAACTCAGGACTCCTACTCGACTGTAGAGGCGCGTCTCGGGGTCCTGCCGACTGACGAGGAGCTCGTCAGTCTTCAGCAACGTCGTCATGGCACAACCTCCTCTGGTTCTCCAGCACCACTCGCTCGATAAACGTAGACGCCACGTCCGACAGTCTGGCGGGAGGCGCTTCCAGTGTCGCCCGAATAGTGGTGCTGTCCAAGGCTGCGACGCGCTCCAGCCAGAGACCTGCGCCACTCCGCCGCACTGCATCCAACGCGAGGTCGACCAACAGCTGCCTCCGCGGCTCGAAGGGGTTGGCTCGGCCCTTGCGGGCGAACGACTCGGGGTCCTTGTCCCTCCTGTTCGCCTCCGTCATACCTGCTCCCAGCGCACTGCCGTGGTCGTAAGTCGGGGCCAAGAAGCGCGCGCCGTCGGCCTGACGCTCCAAGAGAGCCCAGTTGCCCGGATGCCGATCGCCGTTCGCGACGAGAGCATCCAGGACGAGATAGCCAGCGAAGACGGCGAACCCCGAGAGATCGTCGATCCCCGGGGGCGGGCCGACATGCTCCAGAACCTTCTCGACGGCATCAAGGGTGTAGCCCTGTTCGCGCCGCATCCGCCCCCCGTCAGTGCTCGATGCCGCCGTCCGGCGCTCATAGCCCTCTACCTCAGGCAGGTACGTCGTGCCCGGGTACAGGCTGAATCCGTGGGGCGCGACGTTGCGCGAGATCAGCCCGAGCTCGCCCTCCAAGACGGCGAATCTGCACTCGGCCGCGGGTAGGCCGATCGCCGTAGCCAGCCTCGAGGTGAAGACCTCCGCGCAGTCGGTCAACGCCGACTCTGAGCCGTCGCCCGTCGTCTGTCGGTACTTCCAGAGCCAGTGCTGTTCGCGTGGAGCATCCGGGCTCTCAGCGATCCAGCGCTTGTTCTGATCTCGCCCGCCCGGCTCGTCGCGTATGACGGCCCACGCCGAGACGTCGATCTCCGCCGCGCCGCTGGCTGGAGACTCCTCAGACATGCTGAGTCACTGGGCGTGCGGAACGGGGAACGTGGGTTGGTCCGACCACGGCGGATAGTCAATCATCGCGGTGCGCTGCACATGCGACGAACCGGCGTCGGTCAGTCCGCGAAGAGGTCAAGCTGCTCGTCGTCGAGGTTGTCGGCGCTATCGACTTCTTCGCTATCGGGAACCCAGACCTCGACTGGGATCGGCAGACTCCCGAGATGCCGCTCAATGAGGGGCCAGACGTCGCTCCACTCCAGCCCGCCGTTACCGCAACCGAGGGGCGGCAGCGCAAGGCTCTTGATGCCCCACACCTGGTAGTTCTCGGCCAAGATCCGTAGTCCGCTCTGGACCCATTCGATCTCCGACGGGTTCCGCCAGTGGTTCTTGGTAGGGAAGTTCAGGACCAACTCAAGCTCGGGCTTGTCCCTCTTCGGATCCGCAGGGAAGACATACGGCACCCCGGGCCGCACCTCGTTCCGATTGCAGCGGCGAACGTAGTCATCGAAGTTCGCCTTGTGGGCGTTCTTGAACTTCAGCGCAACGCCTTTGCCCATCACGCCCACGCAGTTGACCGTGTTCGTGATGGTCTGCATCCGGGACTTCAGCAGCGTCTCGCGCCCGATGTGGCGCCGCGTGATCGGCATGGGAGCCTCCCCTCGGTCAAAATTCTAGTCGCCCAGACGTTTCGAAGAACGTGTAGCGGTCGACCCTTCCCTGCCAGTGGCCCACCCGGCGAGCAGCTCGCTCAACCACCTCTTGTGATGGTGCAATGAAGCCCGCGATGTACTTGGGTGGAACGCGCCCAGGCACGAGCACCTCAGCTTGGGTAACCCTCTTGAGCTCGGGGTCGATGGCTCCGGTGAGGTTCTTCCAGGTCGCCGACCGAACGCGGGCGAGGTCGATGTTCGCGAGCCCCTCCGGTGCCGGCCACCACTTGGAGGCGCTCGAGGCAGCGTTGCCGTCGCAGACAACAACACCCGGCTCATCGAGAACATCCGCCGAGACCTGGATGACAACTACGTCGCGGTGTTCGTGCCTATGCAGCCGGTACAGCATCGCGTTTCTCGGGTTGAAGTACAGGTTCGCGAAGCTGTGCAGCGGCTGGCCATCGATCCAGCGGCCGTCGCGCCTGTCCTGCACACCCCTGTCGGAAAGGTCCTCATGCGGAAGATCGGCGGCCCGGTCGTGACAGAGAATGCCTCGGCTGGCGATGCGGGCGAGGTTGACGACCGAGGTGATGTTGTACAGCCAGCGAAGCTGGCTTCGCATCGCAGCTGCGCTTCGGCGGTCCTCCGCCGCCCGGGCTGTCTCCTTAGAGCGCAGCCGCCGCTCGACAGCCTCCTCCATGGACCGTTGCTCCGCTTCAGCCTCGAGACGGCGCCGCTCCTGCTCCTCGTGCTGGAGGCGGAGAACGGCCCGTGCCGCTTGGACACGCCTCTCCTCGTCGGCGGCCAGTTCTTCGCGGAGGCGCGCAGCGGCTTGCTCTCTACGGCTCAGGTCTTCGGTGACCTCATACAGCCATTGATCGAGGAACGCGTCCTGGGGCATCCCGGGCGCGGTTGACCACACGGAGACTGCGAAGCCCTCGACCAGGTTGGCTTCGTACGAACTGAGAGTGGCGACGCGGCGATCCGTGTTGAAGGCCATCTTGTGGTGGGCGTCTCGCCGGGATCCGCCCCGGACAGTTCGCACCACAACAGCCACAGCCTGTTCATGAATGTTCTTCACGCCGAGGACGCGGAGGCACGAATCGATCGTGGCAGCCCATCGGGCGTCCGTCAGAACATTGGTCGAGATTCCCGCACCACCGGAGACCGAGGAGGCAGCGCGGCTTCGTCCGCTCCAGCCACTTCGAGCAGGTCCAGCATCGCCCGGCAGCCGGGTCACCAGTCCTTCGCCGACGGCACGGGCTGCATCATCGCCTCGACGTCGTCGGTCTTGACGCGGATGGTCTTGCCGCAGCGGTAGGCGCGGAGCTCGCCGCTCGCGATCCGGCGGCGGATGGTCTTGGCGGACACGCTCACCCAGGCGGCGGCGTCGGCGATGCTCAGCCAGCGCGGTCGGTCGACGCTCGGCTGTACGGCGGCCATGTCACTGCCCGCCCCTCAGGAAGCGACGCACCTCGGCGACGGTGGTGTACAGCCGCCCGGTGCCGTTGAACCGCCACCACCGCGGCCCTCGCTGCTCCTGGCGCCAGAACCTCACGGTGCCCTTCGGCGTACGGATGAACTCGCAGAACTCCTCGAACAGCAGGATGTCGTTGTCGTCCCACTCCTCGGGGACGTGGATCGGGGCAATGGTCATGGCCCTACCTCCTTCCGGTCCATGAGCGCCCAGATGCGCTCATGGCGGGACAGGCAACGGGCCGTTGGGCGGATCGGACATCAGAGACGTCCGAAACTCGAATGTCTACGTACATAGGCATCTCAGAATGACTACGATCGTGGACAAGGAGGTCACCGTGAGGATCGGGAGCGCTCGTCAGTTCGGCGCCGTCGTCCGCGCCGAGAGGAAGCAGCGCGGGCTCACGCAGGTGCAGCTCGCAGAGCGCGCAGGCGTCTCCCGTGCTTGGCTGGCCCGATTCGAAACCGGGCACCCGGCTTCCAGCATCGAGCCGATCTTCCGAGTGCTCGGCGAGCTCGGCCTCGATCTCTCCACTGTCGAGCGAAGCCTCGCTCCAGATGAGGCGGAGATCCTCGCTGCGGTGGCCGAGAGGGACCAGCGCTCCTAGCGTCCGATCCCCCGACCCGGCTGCGGAGCCACCGTCGGCCGTGGCTCCGGTCGACGTGCGCCGGCTCCGAGCATGGCCGTCTGGAGGGAAGCCGAGCGACGAGGTGCGACAGGGCCGAATCGTTCGACCTCATCCGCCGCGAGCGCAGCAGCGTGCCCTGGCCCGAGGTCGGCGCGGTCGCGGCTGAACACGTCGATCCACTGACGCCGAGCGTCGTCGAGATCCTGGGCCACGAGGTGCGCGACGTTGTCGTGCCGGCCGCGCGTCATGGCGACGTACGCCGAGGCGGCGCCGGTGCTGTCGCCCAGGACGAAGTGGGCGCGGTCGACGGTGTCGCCCTGAGCGCCATAGACGGTGGTCGCGTAGGCGAGCTCGACGTGCTCCTGGACATACGACGGAGGCAGCACCCGTTGACCGGCGCGACCAGCAACGACCAGCGACCCGTCGTCACCGATGCCGGCGACGGTCCAGGTGTCGCGGTTGGCGATGCCGAGGTCGCGGTCGTTGCGCCGGGTGGCGACGCGGTCGCCGAGTCCGATGCGCTCTCCCCGGCTGGTGATCGGCTCACCATCCCGCTCACCACCGCCGACCCGACGCTCACGGATCGCGGCATTGAGCGTGCTGACCTGCTCGCGGGTGTCGGCGATGACCAGGCCGTCCTCCTCCGCGACGGCGGCGGTCCGCTCGACCTCGGATGCGTGCACCACGATCTGGCCGCGCCCGACGAGCGCGTCGAACACCTCAGCACTCCGCTCACCAGTCCGCATGCGCAGGCTGAGCTCGGCGTACGCCGGGTCGCTGAAGCGGTGCACGTTCTCGAGCTCGAGGCACGCGTCGGGTGCGGCCCAGCGGGCGGCGAGGTCGAGTACGCCGCCGCGGCCGACCGCCGGCAGTTGGTGACGGTCGCCGACGAGCACGACGCGGGCGCGCGCTTCGTCGGCGATGGTGAGCAGCGCGAGGGCGGTGTCCTGGTCGAGCATCCCAGCTTCGTCGACCAGGAGTACGTCGCCAGGCCCCAGCCGTGCCAGGGGCGAGATCTCGTGACGCTCCACAGGCTCGCAGGACCAATAGCCGTCCTCGCCCCACCGGAAGCCGTGTTGGTGGATGAGCCAGGCGGCCGAGGTCGCGTCCGATCCGACCTGCTCTGCGGCTACCCGAGCCGCCTTGCGCGTCGGCGTCACCACGACGAGCCGCCGATCGACCGCAGCCAGGTGCTCGTGTGCCGCCGCCAGCGTCGTCGTCTTCCCGGCGCCTGCCGCGCCTTCGACCACGAGCAGCTGAGCGTCACCGACGATCGCATCGGCGACACGACGCTGCTGTGCATCCAGGCCATCGGATCGCACCCGCTCGCCACCGACCCGACCACATGCGGCGGCGCGTCGGGTCAGCCGCTCGACGAGCTCGGTCTCGACGGCGACGACGCGGTCCGACGTCAGCAACCGAACGTTCTCCGGTGCGTCGGACCGATCGAGGAGCCGCCTGCTCGACACGACCGCGCGAGAGGTGATGTCCTCGGCCAGCTCGACCCGCGCCGGTCGCTCAGTGACGACGCCGACGGAGGCGATGAGCTGCTCGGCCTCCCCGCGGACGTCCGCGGCGTTCCAGGAGGACCGCGTGGCGCCAAGCCGGCCAAGGATGAGGTCGGCGGCGACGTCGCGGTTGATCGCGCCGATGGGCGTCGGCGACAACCCGGCGTCTGCAGCAGGCGCTCGGAAGCCGAGCTCGTGCAGCTCGTCGTTCCAGCGGTCGACCAGGTCCGCGCCCGACACCGGCTCGCCCTTGTCGGGCCGCGCGTCCGCCCACGCCCGCCGATCCCACGACCGCCTGAGGGACGGCCCCGGCTCCTGCCCCGGGTGGTCGCCGCGCCACTCGGCCTCATAGCGATCGAGGTGCCGACCGATCTGCGACGATCGCTGACTGAAGCGACCGACGTACGGCGCGAGCTGCTCGATCTCGCCGGACTCGTCGAGCGAGTACCCACACGCAGCCAACGCCGCCCGGAACTCCGGGTCGCACATCACGGCCGCGTGCCCAATCCCGTTGATGGCCTCGATGCTGTTGCGGGTCCCGACCGTGTGCAAGGCGCGCCACTTCCCCTCGGCGAACACCTTGGCGTTGATCTGCAGGTGGAGGTGGCGGTGAGGGTCTCCGGTGCGGGAGGTGTAGTGCCGCACGACAGCCGCCTCGAACCCACGCTCGACGGGCACCTGCACCTGTCGGCCGCGCGGCCCGACGCGCGTCGTCGAGTGCTCGGCCAGCCACCCGATGATCTCCTCGGCGGCCCGCGACTGCGCGGCGTCGTAGGCCGCGGAGATCGATGGGTGCAGCGACGCCGCGAGCGACCAGGACTTCGGTCCGTTGACGACAACCTCGACGAATCGGATCGCGTTCTTCGCCTTGCTGATCGTGCCCTTCGCCGCGCCGGTGTCGACGTCGTACCCGTGCACCCAACGCTCGTACGTCGCGCCGTCCATCGCACCGGCGGCGACCACGTCTTTACGCCCTGTTACGGAAGCGTCGTTCCGTAAGGCGACGTAGCGCACGGCGACGCCGCTCCCCTCGGCGAGGTAGTAGTCATCGGCGCGTGAGTGGTCGGCCTCGAGGTAGGCGCGGGCGCCGGCGGGGCTGCCCTTGTAGAACTTGATGCCTCCGTGCACGATCGTCACCGTCCGTCACTACTCGTCAACGACCCCTGAAATGACGGTCGGCCCGCCCAGGTGGGCGGACCGATCTACGGACCTTCGTAGCATGCGTGCCGCTCGGTTTGAACGCTTGAAGCGGCTTGGCGGGGCGCCGGTTTCCGGCCTCGTCAGGACTCGTCACTCCTCGTCATCGGGCGCGGGCTCCTGGGGCGTGTACCACTCGAGCTCGAGGGGATCGGTGATCTCGTTGACCCGGTGGTGGACGCTCGCGATCACGTTCCGCGCCGGCTGGTCCCAGCTCAACTCCTGGAGCCGCGCGAGCATCTGGTTGACGATCACGAGGCCCGTCTCGAAGGGGATCTCGCCGACGGCATCGACCTTTGGGACGTAGCTCCAGGGCCCGGCGGCGAGGTGCATGCCGGAGAGGTAGAGCCACGTCTCGCTGCGGGTGTCGAAGGTCGATGCGCGTCGCCGCAGGTGCTGCAGGAGGTCGCTCAGGATGGAGTAGAGCTCGTCCGGGGAGTGCCACCACGTGGGTTCTTGTGTCATGCCAGCACCGTCGCGGCGGGAGAGCAACCCTCGCCCTCAGCAGCAACGATTCTGTGGAGAACTGCCGTCAACGGGCGCCCTGTGAGTTGTGAGGTCGGCCGCCTCCGCGAGCCCGCACGGACTGATACGGCCCTATAACTTCGTCGCCAGGAACCGGAGGTTATCGGAGGCTATAGGATGTCGACGAGCTCCGACAGCGGTACGTCGAGGGCGACCGCGACGGCGTAGAGCGTGTCGATCCGCGGCGTCTTGATCGCGCCCTCGAGGTTGATGATCGTGCGGCGACCGACCCCGGATTCCTCCGCGAGGCGGTCGATGCTCCAGCCCTTCTCGTGCCGGATCTGCGCGACCTTGATGCCCAGGGCGTGGAGCTTGGGGGCACGGTACGGCGACGGCACGCCTCAATCTCGCGTGGTGCACTACAGTGCACAGTGTCCTAAAGTGCACTATCCGATCGGAGCGTCGTGGAGCAGCCAACCGACCATGGAATCCCCGCGGACGGCATCCCCGGCTTCGCCTCGCCCATGGCCGCGACCGACGTCGCGTGTCCGCGCTGTCGGTCCGCGATCGGCGATAGCTGCCGCGTGCGTTCGGGGCACAAGGCCTTCTTCCCGCACCACGAGCGAGCCGCGATCGCTAGCCAGTGAAACGCTCGACCCCCGACGGGGCCAACACCGCCGCCAAGCGCCCGACCTGCTCCAGAAGCAGGTCACTGGGTTGGTTGAGATCGAGCGTGTGGCAGTGCACGGTCACGCCGGCGCCCCGGATGCTGTGAGAGACGGCGGCCTCGTTGCCCTTCGCATAGATCAGGTGACCGTCCGCGAGGCCGAGCACCGTGCAGTACGCAAGCAGCTGATAGAGGTCGGCCTGCGGGAATCCCGCCGGCTTCTCAGCCTTGTACTTCGCGTCGACCACGATTCGATGGTCATCACGTCCGGTCCAGAGGAAGTCCGGCCGCATCTCCACCTGACGAGCATCGTCGAGGTGCATCCGATGCTGAAGCGAGACGGAACCGCCGTACGGCGTGAGCGCCTCCCGCAGCGCGATGCTGACGAAGTCCTCGTAGATCTTCCACATGTCGAAGACGAAGCCGCTGACCACAACTTCTCCGGCGCGCTGTTCGAACGAGTCTCCCGCGAGGATCAGCTCGGCCAGCCGCAGCGGCGCCTCGTAGCGGGCGTTGAGTCGAGAAGGGATCCACGTCGGCAGCATCTCGCCACGACCGACAACACTGACGCCGGTCATCTGCAGCCGGAGGCGTTGCAGAGACTTCCGCACGAACGCAGAGATTCCTGGCAGACGAAGGAGTCGCGTCGCTGCGGCCAAGAGGATCTGGTTCTCCGCGATGTCGACGGTGAAGTCGTCGTAGGTCACCTCGAGGGGGAGGCCGACCCCGAATCGCCGTGAGATCTGGTCACGCACCCGGATACGTCCCCTCACGACGGCCAGACTCTCGTCGACCGTCTTGTAGCCCTGCAGGAGACCCTGCTCCGTTGCCTTCGATGCCAGCCGCGTGAACGCATGGGCGAGTGCTTCGGGAAGGTCGGACTCGGTGTCGAGCAGCACGGAGTGATCGCGCCAGAAGGTCGGCTTCGCCGCGTAGCCCATCAGGAAGACAAGGCGATCGATTGCGATCTTGGGGCGAATCGCGACTTGCAGCTCGCCGACGCGTGCGACGCCGACTTTGGTCCCTGCCGCCACCAACCAGTCGGTCGAGCCGGGGGTCCGGGTCACCACCGCCAGCTCCGCAAGCCCGAGTGCCTCCGCTTCGGCGGAGGAGAGCTCGACAGCCCTTGCAGGCTCGCCCTCAGTCAGTGTCAGCCGACGCATCCGGCAGCTCCAGCGACGACGCGCTCACCTTGTCGACAGCAGCGGCCACAGCGTCGAGTCCATAGCGGCTGGCGATCTGCTTCGCGTCGTACTCGCCGAAGTGGTGTTCCTCAAGAAGCGGGAGGATGGACGTCCGCCAGGTCCGCTCCAGTCCTCCGCCCTCGTGCACCGCCGACCTCATGAAGTACGACGGACCGATCTTGAAGTCGGCGTCATCGATGCGACTGTTGAGCTCGTCGAGCAGGTCCGCAACCCGCGTTGGGTAGCCCTCGCGCTCCAACCAGGATCGAAGCACATCGCGCGTCGGCTCCTCGGATGGATGGAGCGGGAGGAACGCGAAACGGCGACGCATTGCGGCGTCGACAAGCGCGATCGATCGGTCCGCGGTGTTCATCGTGCCGATGATGAAGACGTTCTTCGGCAGCGAGAAGTCCTCGTCGGCGTAGAGCAGCTCGACGTTCTGATCGCGGTATTCGAGCAGGAAGTACAGCTCACCGAAGACCTTGGCGAGGTTGCCGCGGTTGATCTCGTCGATGATCAGCACGAACGCCTCACGGGGGTTCTCGACGGCCTGGTCGACGATCTTCCGCATCGGTCCGGGCATCAGCTTGAACCCGCCGTCCTCCTTGGGTCGGTAGCCCTCGAAGAAGTCCTCATAGGAGTACGACGGGTGGAACTGCACCAGCCGGACGCGCTCACCGGCGACGTGCTTGGCGAGCGCCTGAGCGATGTACGTCTTGCCGGTCCCGGGGGGTCCGTAGAAGATCAGTTGCGGACGGTCGTTCAGCAGATCGATGCACTCCTGGAGCCAGCTCTGTGACACGTGGAGGGTCTCAGCCAGCTCCGGTGTCGCGGCCGGCAGCACCACGGGTTCGACGACGGGCGGACGCACGTCTTCCTCTTCGGCTTCGAGGAGCGACTCGATGGTGTCGAGTTGCTGGGTGAGGTCGAGGACGTCGCGCTGCACCTTGAGCCTGGCAGCCAGCTCCCCGGGCAGGTCGCCGTAGTCGAAGCCGTCTCCTGGGGCCCAGACCACGTCGCGGACGAGGTTCGAGTCCGCGTCGGGCGACTGGCGGTAGCGCGGCTCACCCACCAGGGTCCCGACGTAGAGGCGCCCCTGATCGACCGTCACGACCAGGTGCCCGTCCTGCATCCGCGTGAGGAAGAAGTGGAACTCGTCGAGCTTCTCGCCCTTCACTGCGTACGACGCGTGGGCGTAGTCCTCGTCGACGATCGGCTTCAGCTCCTCGCGGGTCATCCCAGCAGTCACCGGCCGCAGGTTGGATGCCGCGAGGGACACCCAACCTTCAGCGCGCCAGGTCGGCACCAGGTCGCGACCGTTGACGCTGCTTCCGCGGATCAGCCAGGCCCGCTTCGCGAGTTTCGGCAGGAGGCCCAACAGGTCCAGCTCGTCGCGGAGATCTTCTGCAGTCACGCGGCGCTGAGGGTCGGGAAGACCGCGGTCGTCAAAGGTGATCCCCTCAGCCTCAAGGAGCTCACGATGCTCCGGCTGATATGGCGGCTGGCCGACGGGAACGACCCGATGGTGGCCGTCGAGCTCGACACGATGGACGTACTCGCCGACAGTCGGCGCGTTCGTCCCGACGGCGTGAGCGATGTCGCTGTAGGTCGTCCAGTGCCCTTCATCGATCAGCTTGACGGCCGCATCGATCAGTGGGTAGCTCGCGGCCTTGAAGCGGCCTTCTTGCGCTCGCTTGGCAACTTGCGCTTCTCGGTAGGCAGCTGAGGACAGTTTCGCGAGGTCGGTGTCGGGACCTGTCTGCTCCAGCACTTGTAGTCCGGCCGGCAGGAGCACCCATCCGTCGACCGGCTTGTCGATCCAACCGGCGGCTCGCATGTCGACTGATCCCCAGTTGAGAGCGGCCTCCCAACGCGGAATTCCGCTCGCGGTCTGCACCAGCTCGAAGTCGGTGAAGTCCATGCGATCAGCGAGATGCTCGGCAACCTCACGACGCTGGAGCTGCCCGAGATCGCGAAGCACCTCAAGCGTCGTTCGCTGGAGCAGGCCATAGCGCACTTGCTCCACGGACTCCGTCGTCCCGGTGACGGCAGGCACGCCGTCGGTGACAGCCCGCTCGAACTCCTCGGCGTGGTTGGCTACCTGGAAGAACGTGATCGCCGAACCGAGCTCGTAGCGCGCGGTCTGCGTGAAAGCATCCCTGGGCGCGTCCTTGACCAACCATTCGACGGGCCGTCGATGGCGATGCTCCGACGCGTCGGGATGAAACTCGTACGGCCCAGTGACGCGCCCGATGTTGAAGACGGGCTGCTGCTTGCTCGGTGCAACGACGAGGTCACCCACGGCCAGCTCGAACGCGAACCGGCGCAAGACTCCGGCCCATCCAGGGATCGCTCCAGCCTTCGCCGACGGATAGGTCGTCGCGACCAAGTCTTTGAGCGCGACCTGGTCGTCCCCGATCGCATGGAGGTCCCCGATCTCGTCCCAACCGATCGACACGAAGCCTTCGGAGAGAAGAGTCGAGGCCGGAATCCTGTCGTTGTGGATCCCCCACACCTTGGTCATGCGAGCTCCTCATCCAAGCTCGAGTTGTACGACGTCCCGTTTGCGACGGCCTCAGCCATCTGGTCGAACACCTCGAGGATCAAGCGCTTCGTGCGGTACTCGCCGTACGCAGCCTCGTCCTTGCGTCTAACGATCGGGAACGTGTCCATGATGTAGTCCACGTCCTGTCCGTCCACTCCAAAGATGTGGAAGACGGACGCATCAATCTCCGCGCGAACCCGGTCACGGTGCTCGCTTTGCCATGACCGTCTGTCCTGCAACCAGGCTGACCTCTTCGCGATCCACGCGGGTACGTCGTCCGCCCACGGCGCTGCAGCATCTGGCCTCGGCGTCACCAACTGCTCGAGGTATCCGTATGTCATGTGTGTGCCGCCGACCTTCTGCCGAGCAACGAAGTCGAATGCGAACGAGGACCAGATCGCCTGGAGCACGTCGGTTCCACGATCGGTAATCGCGATCGGCATCGTGTGTCCGACGGCCGTAACCGGCAGCGAACCAGCGATCATGGTCCGCTCGTCGGTGCTACGACAGATGTCCCGCCAGCCCAACAGCCAATCTCCGTCCCAGCGGCCACGCAACCGCTCCCGCACGACGGATTCGCGAACCCAATAGCGCGGCAGTGCGACGAAGTCGGGGTTCTGCTTCTCGGCCAGAGTCACATCACGAGCCGACCCATCGGCTTCGTAGGTTGCCCACCGGTGGTCGTAGTGGTGGATCATCTTCGCCTCGTACAGCGGGAGCATCCGCGCCACAGTCCGTTCCGTCACTGGCTCCTCCAGTAGTCCAGACGCCCCTGGGCGTCCTCTACCAACGATGTCGTGAGCGGCAGGTCCGAAGCCCAGTCGACCACGGCTTGCTCAATCGAGAGGTCTAGCCGTCCTCTTTCCACCAGCTCGCGGCTCGTGCGACTCATCGGTCCGCCCGCCGCCAGACGCACCAAGACGTCCAGCGCGAAGTCTGCGGACATCGCCGCCTGGTAGTCGTCGGCATCGATTCCCATCCCCCTGAGACGCTCGATGAGACCGCTCAGACGTTCCTTGACCTCGCGGTCGAGTGTCAGTCTGAGGTTGCCCTGCGCCGTTGGTGCTGCCGGTGAGTCGTTGCGAAGCGCCCCACCTCTGCGGACAGGCTCGGTTCCGCCGATGGCGGCGAGGACGCTCAGGAGGCGGTCGATGTAGGACGATGCCTCTTGCGAAAGGCGGGCGTTCTTGACGAGGCTCCGAACTGCCGATGCGACCTGATCGGCCGACCGCGGTCCGCGAGGCTCCCGACCTTCGAGAAGAGCACGCACGATGGTGCGGTAGTTGGCGACGAAGCCGCTCGTCTCGACCCCGAGTTCCGCGGCGATCCGATGATCGGGCCAGCCTTGATCCAAGACGCGGTACACCTGGCCGAGCCGGTTCGGATTCGCGGCAAGAAGGGGTTCGAGCTCGGCTCGCACGGAGTCAGTGGGCGGCTGCATGGTCGATCCTGTCGTAGGCCTCGAGGATGAGGCGCTTGGTGCGGTACTCGCCGTGGGCGGCGATGTCCTTGCGCTTCACGATCGGGAAGGTCTCGAGGATGTAGTCGGCGTCGTCGCGGGAGACGCCGTAGACGTGGAACATCAGGGCGTCCAGCTCGGCGCGGAGATGCGCGTTGGTGTCGGCGTCGAGGCGCTGGGCGTTGAGGCGATCAACGCGATCTGCGATCCACGACCCATGAGGTTGTAGAGCGGCCGGGGCGGGCGCTGGGAGTTGGTTCACCACGAAGTAGCCCATCGACGTACCGCCCATCTTCTGTCGGGCGACGTAGTCCCACGCGAACGAGGTCCACATGGCCTGGATCTCGCTTCGACCACGGTCTGGGAGGGCGAGCAAAACCTTGTGACCGAAGGGCAGACGGGGCAATTGCGTCGTGATGAAGCTGCGCTCGTCCGTGGAGCGGGCGATGTCGCGCCAGCCCAGCATCCAGGACTTGTCCCACTTGCCGTCGAGCTTCTTGTCGACCTCGATCTCGCTGACCCAGTAGCGAGGCATGACGAAGAAGTCGGGGTCACGCTTCTCGTCGGGCGTGACGTCACGGGTCGAGCCATCGGGCTCGTACGTCGCCCACCTCGTGTCGTAGTGATGGATCATCTTGGCCTCGTAGAGCGGGAGCATGCGCTCAACGGTCACCCCCCCCCCGCTCGAAATCTCGCGCTCGAAGACGTTGCCGTTCAGCGTCCAGCCGTCGTCCTCAAGCTCCTGGCGGGTGTGGAACAGGTGCGAGTCGTTGGACATGTGGAACATCGTCATGAACTTGATGCCCCAGGGGTTGCCGTTGACCGGGTCGTTCTCGTTGATCAGCACGGGCACGCGTCGGTAGATGCCCAGGGTGATCTCAGCGTCGCGTCGCGACCGGAAGACGGGACATGTTCCGGTGTTGGGATTGAGGAGCGTGATCTCCTCGGGCGTGAGGGTGAACTTCCGATCCGGCGAGTGCAGTTCGGCGATCGAGCGGCAGAAGAAGGCGAACTCCATCGCGTCTTCGTGCTCGTCGCGGCCCGCGATCGTGATGAGGGCGAACTTGAATCGTGCGTGACCGATCTCCGACCAGAGCCCCGGACCGGTCTGGAAGTCATACAGGCTGACCAGCGAGCGCCGTACGACGAGATCCTTGAAGAAGTGTTGCGTCGTGGCGTCCGTGGCGATACCGGTCGGCAGGATCACGCCGAGACGACCGTGCTCGCCGACGATGCTCCGGTTGCCCTCCGCGAACACCGCGTAGGTGTTGATGTCTCCGCGTCCCGTCAACGGGAAGCGTCCGGAGTTGCGAAGGAGATGTGACTCTCCCTCCGCGCGCCGCTTCGCTTCGACGAAAGCCTTGGCCAGGGCCGGATTCGACTCGGGAAGCTTGGCGATCAGTCGCTTGCGAGCGGCCGCGTTCGCAGCCCCGGCGATCTCGGGATCCAGGCTCGCGAAGAACTCCTGCTCTTGGAGCTTGACCCGCTCCCAGGGCGGGTTGCCGAGCACCACGCTGAAGCCGCCGTACCAGCCGGTGGTCTCGTTGATGGTGGCCTCCGAGGTGGGCGCCTCCGTCGGGAACAGGTGGGGGAACTCGAGGTGCCAGTGGAAGAAGCGGTACTCGGTCGTCAGCCGTTCGACCTCGGAGAGCTGCGCGCTAGAGATGTCCGAGCCGGCCTTGAGGTCCTCGATGACGCCGTTCGTGATGGCCTGGGGAGCGTCGATCGTCTTCGGCCAGACGAAGGCCGCGCACCACGCGTCGGCCAATAGCTTCTGTCGGCGGTAGTCCGGCGAGTCGACGTACTGCTTGAGGCGTTGCGCCTGCAGATGCACGTCGGTGAGCGAGAGCGCAGCAGAGCGGAGATCCTGCGCGGCCTTGACCAGCGACGCGTTGGAGACGATCGCTTCGTCGGTGCCGAACAGCGAGTCCTGAACCGAGTCGACGACGGCCTCGTCCTTGTTGCGCTTTGCGTACGCGGAGGCGACCTTCTTGTCGTCGCCCTCGATCGGCTTGAACGCCTCTTGCGGCAGGCCGGATTCGAGAAGGGCGGGAGTGGCACCCATCAAGGCGTTCCCGACCTTGATGTGGGCGTCGAGGAACGCAAGCGGACGACCGGGCTCCATGGCCTCGAGCCACAAAGAGACCTTCGCCAGCTCGGCGGCGAGCGGGTTGATGTCGACGCCGTAGATGCAGGAGCCGATCACATCGCGGAGTGCGTGCCGCACCTGCTCAGGTGGTGGCTCGGGGTCGCCTGAGCGGACCTCGGCCACCGCCTTGGCGATGCGACGCGCGGCGCCGACCAGGAAGTGACCGGAGCCGCAGGCCGGGTCACACACCGTGAGCTCGAGCAGAGCCCCTTCCGCGTCCTCGGCGGTCGCGGCGTTCTTGCGGGCCGTCGCGATCACCGGGTCGAGGGCGCTGTCGAGCAGCGTCTCGATCAGGCTGGTCGGGGTGTAGTAGGAGCCGGTGGTCTTGCGGGAGTTGCCGGCCGCGTTGCCGAGCGAGTAGACCCGGTTGGCCGCGTCCCATTGAGGTACGTATTCCAGCAGCGCCTCGTAGATCGAGCCGAGTTCCTCGGAGTCGAGGCCGCGGTAGTCCACGAGCCGGGTGATCCCGCTGGCCTTCTCCGACACGAGGCACAGTGACCTCACGGCCTTCAGGAGCGCTTCGTTGCTCAGCTCCGCATCGCCGAGGAAGTCGAGTTCGCCGGCGTCGAAGAGCCCACCGATGCCGATCAGCCCGAGTTCGGGCCGGCCCTGGGGGTCACCAAGTCCTGACCACACCAGGTTGAGCGCCTTCCACCGGTCGCCGTGTCGACCGCCACGGCGCTTGCGTGCGATCCGGCGAAGCCGATCGGTGGAGAAGTAGTCGGCGTATCGCTGCCGCGACTCCGGAGTCGCCTCGGGGTCCAACAGGAGCCCGCGGTCCTCTGCGACGAAGGTGAACAGCAGCCGGTAGATGATCCGCAGAAGCGCGTGGTTGAAATCGTCACGCCCGATCTCCTCGGTCTCGACCTTGACCCGCAGCTCGGCGTTGGCCGGATGGGACAGGAAGCCCGTCCCGAGCGTCTCGATGGCCTCGACCACACCGATGCGGAGCTGGTCGAGCGCCCGCGAACCGGCCTCCACGGCGTAGTCACGCCAGGTCTCGAGCCAGCAGGAGACCGGCCCGAGCTCCGGGTCGCGAGTCGCGACGCGAGTCGAGTGGACGAGCGTGAAGAGGAGCAGGAAGTCGCTGAACAGGTCGCCGTCGAAGATCGCCTCGAGGTCGAACTCGACGTAGGCGCTGCCGACCAGGCTGGTGGAATCACGGAGAAGACGCAGGGTCAGACCGTTGGACAGGATCGCCCACAGGTGATCCTCCGAGCGGTTGAGCAGCTCCTGGACCATCGACTGCGGAGCCTGCCCAGCGGCGCCCGCGACACCGGCTGTGCGTCGATCGAGGTCGACTCGCGCACCGAGCAAGTGGACCGGGACGCTGTTCCACAGGTGGGAGACGGGGAATCGCTTGCCGTCGATCTCGATCCCGCCGGCGCCGGTCAGCGGCACTCGGCCGTAGCCGAGCTGGTCGAGGAGGATCTGCAGCCAGCGATCGCGGGTCAGGGTGGTCGCACGGTCGGACTCGGCGAGCTCCGCGAGCGCCGTGCGGTAGCCGGACCAGACGGTCGTGAGATAGGCCCACACGCGGTTCGCCGCCTCGCGCACTGTCTCGCCTTGGGCCAATCCGTAGTCGGATCCACTCAGGCCGTCGATGACCGCACTGTTGCCGACAGCGAGGCGAGGGAGCAGTGAGCCAGGCAGCAGCCCGCCCTGAATACGGACGCCGACATAGGAGTTGTCGCTCATCAGACGGTTGCCTCCGGCATGAAGACGTAGACGCCGAGCACGTCAGCCGGCCGTTCGACCTTGACGCTCAGTCCGCGCCGGATCTCACCGGACGCCTGCCTGACGCGCCGGTGCGACTCGACGATGTGTCGAGCAAGTTCGTCGCCGACCAGGTCGAGGTGAGCCGCCAGGTCGTCAACGCCGTCGATGACTCGGCGGACGAAGTCCTCTGCCTGGGCCTCGGGAATGTTGGCGGTCGCGCGGGCGTCGAGGAGCGCGTCGGTCGTCTCCGCATCGAGCCAATGAGCGCGTGCGGGTGCGCCTTCGAAAGCCAGGAGAGTGGCGTCCTCCGCGACGGCGGTCCGGTCGCCGTACCGGCTCGGCAGCGTGAGGTGGAACCGATACCGCACGAGCAGGAGTGTGGTGCGGGTCGAGACCGCGCTGGTCCGCACCGCGGCGCATCGGCGGGCGGGACGAAGCTGCTCGGGCAGGCTTGGGTCGAGCGCCGATTCGAGGACGTAGTGGGCGAGCGCACTGACCGTCGGGTCGGTGCGTTGCAGGACCGCCTCGTGGCGGCCGACAGGGAAGTCCTCGCGGAACGCCATGGGGTCGGGCCGGCCCGGAGGAAGCGCATCAAGAAGACCGACGGGGAGCGACCCCGTCGTGGCGGTGAAGCCCCCATCGGTGGCCTTGATGGTCGCGTTGAAGGAACGCAGGGTCGAGTCGACGAACGAACGCACCGAGCTGCGCGTGCCGATGCCGGCGCGCATCGCCTCGAGCTCTGCCGCGACCTCGTCGGGGTGGATGGCGTTCTGGGCGTACTTGGTCAGGGACTGCTTCTCCCGTTCTGCCGCGCTCTGCCACGCCGCATCGAGGGCGTGGACCTGAGCGTCGAGCCCGAGATCGAGGCTCTCCTGGTAGGAATCCTGACCGCGCAGCAGCAGTCCCTCCATCAGCGCCTCGACGACGGCCTGGTTGTTGTCGGGCACCGGCACACTGACCCCCGTGGCCTTACGGATCGCCGCGTGCTTGCGAAGCAGGACATCGAGCACCAGGCCGTCGATCTGGTTGTCACTGCCGAACAGGGTGACAGCCCGCACGACCGGTGCGCGCTGTCCGAAGCGGTCGACGCGTCCCTCGCGTTGCTCATGCCGTGTCGGGTTCCACGCGAGGTCGTAGTGGATGACGGCCTGGAACTGGTCCTGAAGATTCACACCTTCGGAGAGGCAATCGGTCGCGACGAGGACCCGGTTGCCGTCGACCTCGGCCAGCTCGCTGATCCGGATGCTTCGCTCTTCCGGCGGCAGGGTTCCGGTGACGACAGCAATGGTGGTGTTGCGTCCCAGCGCGCGCTCGAGGTGCTCGCCGACGTACTCCGCGGTGTCGATGAAGCGGCAGAAGACGATCGGCTGGAAGCCGTCGGCCAGGAGTTCCTTGAGTGTTGCGACAAGCTTGGCCAGCTTCGCGTCGGGCTTGCCTTCGAGCGCCGCCGCGGTTTCGCGGAAGCGCTTGAGCAGCCGTTGCTCTCGACCGGTTGTCTCACTGTCATCGGCGCCGGGCGTGACGTCTGCGGCTTCGGAGGCCTCGTCATCGGCCTGGTCGAGAACGACCGCGCGACCGATCGCGTCGGCCTCCTCCGCGGAGTCCACACGCGCGGCGCGGGTCTTCAGCGTCTGTACGGCCGCGCGCGGGCTTGAGGCGAGCGCTCGAAGCAGGGCGAGCGCCGCCCAATAGGAGACGCGCCTTTCGAGTGCGGTGCCGTCGGTCCGGATCGAGCCGCGGGCATAGTCGAGCACGTCGTCGAAGAGCGTGCGGTAGTCCTTGCTGAGGGTGTAGGCGACCTCGCGCGTCTCGCGGTCCTTCGGGAAAGGAGTCTCCTCGTCGAGATACTTCCGGATGTCGGCCCGGCGGCGCTGCACGAAGTGGCGAGCCAGGAGCTCACGCCCTGCAGCGTGCTCAAGATTGGCCGAGGCGAGCTTCTCGTCCAACAGCCCGATGAGGTTGCGGAACGCCTCCTCCTTGCCACTGTGGGGTGTGGCGGAGACCAGGACCAGATGGCGCCGACGATCATCGGCGAGTGCTCGCACGAGTTCGTAGCGCTGCGTCCGAGCCGATCCGCCGGCGCCGCCGTCGGCGACCGCAGTGTGCACCTCGTCGACGATGATGAGGTCGGGTGCCGTGCGAAGGAACTCGAATCGGCGGCGATCGGCCTTGATGAAGTCCGTCGAGACCACGGTGACCGGGTAGCGCTCGAAGATCGACTCCGAGCCGATCACTCCTCGCTGCAGGCGCCTGGCCGTGCTGGGCAGGACGAGCTCGGCCTCGAGCCCAAACTTCTCCCTGAGCTCGCGCTGCCATTGCTCGGCGAGCGCCGGCGAGCAGAGCACTGCGAGCGACCTGGCGTCCCCTTGCGCGAGCAACTCGGCCGCGATGAGACCGGCCTCCACTGTCTTGCCGATGCCGACGTCATCGGCGATCAGCAGTCGGACCGTCTCCTGACGCATCGCCATGAGTAGCGGGACGAGCTGGTAGGAGCGTGGTTCGACAGCAAGACCTGCGACACTGCGGAACGGACCGGTGCTCGATCGGAAGCCGATCTGGAGCGCGGAGCGGAGCAGGGCGGCACTGGTTTGGTCGCCGAGGTCGCTCGGATTCGGAGGCGGGAAGGCAGCGGCCGTGACCGGCTCGATCGCCGGAATGACGCCGGCTATGTCGTCGTCCGCGCCACCGAGCGGCCGTAGGACCAGGAACTCCTCGGTGCTGTCCGGGAGCACCACCCACTCACGACCTCGTGCGGTGACGAGGCTGCCGGGTTGAAACGTCATCAGAGCCTTCCTGCGCCAAACACATCTGGGCGTCGACGTACCGCGTCGGCCCAGTCGTCACTCAAGCCCACTCGCACGACGGACCAGCCGACGTCCAGGAGTCGGTCCTCTGCCTCATCGCCGCGCTCGACGTCGTCGGCATCGTGCTCGCCGACGAAGATCGCGACTGGACTCGTCGAGTCGAACACAAAATCGGGACGCGCCCCAGCGATCAACGAAGGAGCCGGCTTCGGAACGCTATAGCCGTGGTCCGCCAGGAACCTCAGGAACGGGTCCTCGTGGTCGGACTCCGACGAGGCAGCGGCGCCATGATCCGCCTTGACGGACACCACGGACCGGGCGAGTCGGAGCAACAGCGGCCGGACGGCATGGCGATCGATAAGTTCGTGCTCCAGCTGGTTGCCGTAGGAGAGCAGGCAGTCGTAGCACCCCTTGGTGCATTTCTCGCCACTCGCGCCCGGAGCGTGTCCCTGATCTTCGCCGGTGTCCGGGTCGAAGTGCGCCACCTCGAGAGCCTTCCGAGCGGCTGTCGCCAGCGCATCCGGCTCCGCCAGGATGCGGCGCAGCACTCCCGCGCCGCCTTCTGTCGACTCGGTGAGCAACATCCGGGCGCGTTGGTGTGGATCGGGCAGCAGCTCCCCGGAGAGTTCCGAGTCCTCAAGCTGGAAGGCGGCTTCGATGCCACGCTCGAGGGCGATCCTGAGGGTGACGGCAACGTCCTCAGCGACCGGCTTGGCGAGCCGGAGCACCAGCAGGTTGCGGGTGTCTTCGACGTACGGGATCACCTTCTGCTTGGTTCGGACCTGCGACGCGTCGGGAAGGTCTTCATCGCCCGCCACTGCTGCGTCCTTCTCGCTGAGCCAGCGTCCGCTGACCGTGTCGAGCCAATAACCACGGTCGGTCGGATCCTTCCGACGACGCAGCCCGAGGTTCGTGACCCGGATTGTTGCAGTGTCCCCGTAGGTCAACTCGGCAACCACTTCTCCGTCGGTGGACGCCGAGGCGTCGATGCGCGCGGTCGACTGCCCGTGAGTTGCGAAACGGTACGACGTCTCGAGTTCGTACCCCGCACGGCGACGTTCCTCCTCGTCGCTGGAGATCCGTTCGCGTCGACGTGTGAACACCGTGCGCATCTGCATCAACCCTTGAGCCACGGCGCCGAGCTCGACGCCGCAGTTCTCGCAGACGTCGAGGCCGGGTTGGCGGCGATGGTGGTAGCCGCAGGTCTCGCATCGGCGTGCTTCTTCGACGTCGACGCTTCCGACCCCTTGTCCCTGAACCATCGGAATCTGGACGCGGGTCACTTCGTAGCGGGCGCCCTCGTGATAGATGAGGGCGCGGGGACCGAACTCGCTGATCGCAAGGAAGCGCGGGCGCTGGAGGTAGTCCCCGCCGTCACGTTCAAGGGTCCCCCGTCGAACGCCCGGGATGTACGCCGCAAGCGGTAGCCGGGGGAACGAGTAGCCCGGCAGGAAGCCTTCGGAGGCGAAGTAGCGGTAGGTGTAGAAGTCCGAGTGGGATCGCTCGTCCTCGTCGTTCTTGAGGAGGCGCAGTTGGTTCTCGGCCTCGCGTCGACGTGATTCGGCTGCTTTGCGCTCCCAGGGCGTCAGGTTGGCCGTGAGGACGAGTCGGTTCTGCTCTGACTGGTCAGCGAGTGCGGCTCGGTAGAGGCTGCGCCACCGCTCGCACGCGTCATTGAATTGGCTGAACGCGCTCCGCATCACCTGCTCGATCCAGTCGTCGGTCCACCACGAGGCGGTACGTAGCTCGGCCATCAGAGGGGCAAGAACCTGCCGACCTCGGGCGATGGCCCTCTCAACCGCCTCAGCGTCGCTGAGCGGCTTCGCCTTGTCGTCTTTCACTCGAAGAGTCGGGGTCTCGCCCTCGACGTCCAGGACCTGGGTCATGCGGGACCCCAGGTCGACCTTCGTCTCCGACAGCCAGATCGCCTGGAGGTGCGACTGGATCAGAGCCTTGTTGGTGAGGTCGAGGCGGGGCGCGACCACGGATCCCGACACCATCTGGTCCGAGCGTCGGAAGTAGTACTGATCATGCGCGTTACCGGTGGCGCAATAGGTGACGACGAGAGCAGGTTGACCGGAGCGACCCGCCCGACCGCTGCGCTGGGCATAGTTGGCAGGAGTCGGCGGCACGTTGCGGAGCCCGACTGCGTTGAGGCTCGCGATGTCGACGCCGAGCTCCATCGTCGGAGAGCAGAAGAGCAGCGGGAGCTGACCGCTGCGGAACTCGCCCTCGCGACGCTCACGGTCCTGCGGACTGACCTGAGCGGTGTGTTCACTGGCCCGAAGTCCGTGCAGCTCGGCTGCGACGTCGCGATAGAGGTCCCGGAAGAACTCGTTGACGCGTCCGCCTTGATCGGCGTCCACCGTGAGTCTCAAGGGGTCCGGCGCAGCATGCTGGCCGTCGCCCGCGATCCACATGAGGCTGCTCGCCTTGATGCGGTAGCCAGGTCCACCTTGCTCCATTGGCACGACAACGTCGAGCACGCCCACGTTCGCAAGAAGTCGGAGAACGTCAGAGATGATCCGCTGGGCATCGTCTGTGCTCAGCGCGTGGTCATGGTCCGGGAAGCGGCTGGGCTTGCGGATGTAGCTGCCGAGCGCTGACCGGCCGGACAGGAACAACTTGTCCAGGCTCCGCTCGTTGCCCCTCCCCGATCGCGCGAAAGCCGTGCCCACGATCGGTTGCGGTTCCCGGCTGGAGATCGCCCAGATCCCTGTCAGGTGCTGGTGGCTCTGCCGTTGGAGACGTTCGAAGCCGTCGGGCGTCAGGCACGGAACGTCGATGGCAAGTGCGCGCCGCAACTCGTCGAGGACTACGCGACAGAGCTCCTCCCGCACTCCGGGTCGGGCTTCCTTGAGCGGCTCGTAGGCCGAGCCCCACACGTCCTGGGCTTCACAGATCTCGCGGAGATCCTTGTAATCGACCTTGAGCAGTCCGGTCTGCTCGAGGTTCGGCAGCGTGATCCGCCGGCCCGGCTGGATGTCGGAGTAGAGGCGATACTCCACGAGAGACCGGAAGGCCTGTTCGGCCTCACGCTTGGCGGCGAACTGAGCACCCGGGCTCGCCGCATAGTCGCCGAACGGTACGCCGAGCGAAGTGACCACCTCCTCGGCGAGGTCGAGGTGGTCGAGGCCACCGCGCGCCCTCGCCGCGGCGTGGAGAGCGCCCCGAAGCTGAACCACCTGAACGAAGTCGTTGAAGTGGCCGGCTTGGAGGCTGGCGTCCTGCCGGTTGTCGACGAAGGTCAAGAGCTTGCGCGCGTCGGCGCTCAGACCTTCGACCTTGCGGAGGGAACGGACGACGCTCTCGCTGATGATGCTGATGGCCGAGCTGCGGCCCTCTCGATCGAGGGTGGCCAACCGGGAGTAGTCGTTCCCTCGGGTCGACTCGTAGCTCACCCTGCAGTTGAGACAGAACATGAAGGGCGACCGCACGAACACCGCCAGCACTCCCTGGCCTTCCCCGACCTGGTCGCCTGTCGGGGTGACATGAACGCGCTCAGGGAGGTACTTCCGCCGATTGGGCACCACCTCGGTGCCGTCCACCCACGAGTCGGGCAGGCGGTCTTCGGTCACCGGCTGGAGCGGCCACGGATTGTCGGTGGAGATGAACAGATAGCCGTCGTTCTGCTCGCCGCCGCTGGCGTCGCGGTCGCGACGCGGTCGGAAGTTGATCTGCCCGTTGCGCTCGGTCCGGCCGACGATGACGTATTCCTGACCGCACTCCCGGCAGAACGCCAACGGGTAGAGGAGCTTGTCGGGCTGACCCGCAGCCGCCACCTGGTACATCGAAGTCACGACGCGCGTGGCCTCAGGCTCGAGGGTGACGTAGACCGAGTCGCCCTTCGACAAGAACTGATGCAGTCGGAAGGCGAACAGTGGGCGACCTGTCGTCGGGTCCTTCGCCCGCGAGCCGGCCAGCAGCGTCGCTCGGATCGAGGACTCGCACTCGTCCTGAGTTGCGCCGGTCAGCTCAGCCAGCATCGGCGCTGCCTCTTCGCCCACCTTGCGGGGCGCTTGCCTGACGAGCTGGCCACTGGCCGGCTCCACGTCGAGGCCGAAGGTGGATTCGATCCAGCTGGCCAGCGGCCACGAGCGAAGTTGTGCCACGGACGGCGGCGGCGCGGAGCCGACGCACGCGCGGAGCAGCGCCGTGTCGTCGAGCAACGTGGTGGCCCGCGCCAACGTTTCACCGATAACGCGTTCGGGTGTCACCTCCGAGCCGAAGATGCGGGTCGCGACCTCGGCAACCTTGGAACGCTGCTCTGCGATCGTGCCGCCCGTCGCCATCGTTGCCGAGGTGCCGACACACTGGAGGTTCGGCGATTCGCAGGCGTCGCGGACGCGACGTACCAGCATGGCGACGTCGGCGCCCTGGCGACCGCGATAGGTATGGAGCTCGTCGAGCACCAGGAAGTCAAGGCCCCTCGCGGCGCTGACGAGACGGCGTCGCTCGTCAGGCCGGGTCAGGATCAGCTCGAGCATGACGTAGTTGGTGAGCAGGATGTCGGGCGGGGACTTGAGGATCTGTTCCCGCTCGTCGGCCGACTCCTGTCCCGTGTAGCGGGCGAAGGTCACCGGCTCGCTCCCACGCCCGTAGCCGTGCCGGAGGAACTTCTCGAGCTCGTGGAGCTGGGAGTTGGCGAGCGCGTTCATCGGGTAGACGACGATCGCCTTGACGCCCGGACGCTTCGCGTTGCGCAGGACGCTGTCGACGATGGGTGCGATGTAGGCAAGCGACTTGCCCGATCCGGTGCCTGTCGTGAGGACGTAGCTGTGGCCGGACCGTGCTACCTCGATCGCGTCGCGCTGGTGCTTGTGGAAGGTGATCGGCAACGCCCCGGCGTCCGACTCGTGCTCCTTCACCCGAAAGATGCGCTCACACTCCGGATGAAGGATCTCAGCTCGAACCAGGTCGGTGACCGAGCCACCGGTCTCGAATGTCGGATTGAGCGACAGCCAGGGCTCCGGCCACTGCTCTCCGCGGTCGAGCTGGTCCTCGACATGCTGCTTGATCCGAGAATCGTCGATCTCGACGAACGCCGTCGTGAACGCCCGATAGTCCTCGATCAGTTGATCGCGCACATCGAAGACATCCATGTGGTTCCCTCAGTCGAGTGGCGAGGGCAGCCGGAGGCAGGGCAACTACCGGCATTGCCCGTGTGGGCATCCACCCTGCACGGTCCGACCCTAATCAATTCCCCCGACCGAATGCTTGCCTTTGGCAAAGAGACGCGGAAGCTCCTGGGTCGTGGGTACGGTCGGGCGGTGATCGGAGACATCGCGAGTATCGCAACTGCGTCGGTGTCGCGGTCGCCATCTATCAGTTGCGCCTGAGCTGACTGCAGAGGCGCGCCTCGTTCGAGCTGCCTTTGTCGATCGCTGCCCCGCGGTTGTCCGTTGACCCGATGCCGCGCTTCCCCCGCCAGTCCCCCACAGCCATCGCACATGAGCAACTCCGCCGTTCCGAGAAATGACAGAAACCGCAGGCTGACCTGCGGTTTCATCGAGTGGAGCGTAGGGGACTCGAACCCCTAACCCCCTGCTTGCAAAGCAGGTGCGCTACCAATTGCGCCAACGCCCCGAGAGCCCGGCGCGGATCTCCACCACTGCGCGACCCATCGGCACGGGGTGCGGGTGGCGAAGCCCCCGCCTGGCGGCGCCGGGAGGCGCCGCACAACATGCCGAAACAAAAAATGCCCGTCAGGGCATTCTTTGGGCTTTGCTTCGGGTGGGCCCGGGAGGACTTGAACCTCCGACCCCCACATTATCAGTGTGGTGCTCTAACCGCCTGAGCTACGAGCCCGAAAGGTGGTCCGGCTGACGGGTGGAAGCCCCTACGGCCGGAC
>Ga0164242_10001405_pt1 | contig 28512 bp, 23 predicted proteins | sample OricomgcompostMG_FD_108783 | JGI IMG/M metagenome (GOLD analysis project Ga0164242, IMG submission 108783) | Miracle-Growth compost microbial communities from Emeryville, California, USA - Original compost - Miracle growth compost (MG) ...
GAAGAAGGTATTCGATCCGCGCGATATATTGACCTATTTCCGGCGATTCAGCGCCTTTGGGACGCCAGCCGACCTGCTCGTTGATTCCCATGGCATGCTGGTCCATTGCCGTGCGCCAGCCCGCTTCAGCGGTTTGCCAGGCTGGCTGGTAAGCAGCGTAGGTTTCCGCGAGGGCGACAGGGCGATCATAATTAAAAGCCGCGGAGGTGACCAGCTTATACGACGTATTGCTTCGTCCGGTAAACCATATATCATCTACCGTTGGTACCTGCTCATGTTTAAAAATTTTCATCATATCGCCGAGGGTACCTACCGGGTTGAGCGCTTCTTCCTGATCCATGTGGCCCGACATTGCCACACCGTGTTTTTCACACCATTTCGCTATCTGGCCGACAAAGTTTTCGGTATAAAGCTCCGTTCTGTATCCGAACAATAAATTACGCGCAGCTGCCGTTCCTTTGCCGATATCATACCATAAGGCCGGATAATACTTCATCGGCGAATACCCATACTTCTTTTTAAACCCGTCATTAAATCCTGGTGTCCATAAGCGTCCGCTTACATTGTTATGCATGGAAGGCTCATCCATAAAAGTCTGTTTGATCATGGTTCCGAAATACTCTTTCAGATTTGCGTAGTATTTTTCGTACATGACATCGATAAGCTCCCCAACAGCCTTTTCAGAAAGGTAATCGCATATGCCGCGCCTCGGCGATGAATCTAAATAAAACAGCATCACTTTCCATTGACCTTTGGGTACGCTTCCTTTGAACTTAAACCCGTCACGGGTCACTTTGCCGGAAATATCAATAGATTCATGAGTTTCCATGTTCATCATGGTTGTTCCTATATAAATGGAATTAGTTGCCGGCATTGCCAGTTCGAACTTGACGGGACCCGCAACGTCTTTCTCGACCTTTTCCAGGCTTTTTTCTACATCCTCCGGGTGAGCTTTAGCAAAAAGCCCTCCTGCTGCGCCCGTAGGGAACTGCTGCTCATCATAAAGTACGTCCATCGGCATTCCGTGCCTGAGGCCTTCCTTAATAGCGAGTTTATAGAACCTGAAGAAGTTATCATCCAAATAAGTCGCGTTAGGAGTGGGAGCGGTATTTGTGCCGCCTGCAACCCGGGGCAATCTGCCTCTGTCGGGGGTAATCATGTATCCGCCATACGCGTTACTTTCTACGGCTTTCTGTACCATGCCCTTAACCGCATCGTCGGTAAGATTGGCCAGCTGGAAAGTGAACCATGCGTGGCCCATATATCGCTTTTCAGGTGATTTAAAATTGTCATACTTAATGTCGTTTTCGTAAAGGCCGGCTGTAATTTCCCGGCCTGAACCGGGTGCACTTTGCGCCGCTGCGATGATTGGTAAACTTAAACCTGCGAAAGCACACCAAAGAAATAGAGACTTGCTGAAATAATCCATTTTATAGGTTCTTAAATGATAAAAGGTTAGAAAGAATGATCAGATTCCACGTATATTAATTGAATTGCTCCGATTAACCCGCGTCTACCAAATTTATATAAAATAAGGATAAGCAAGTGTAATAATTATGTTGGGGAAGGCCTCATCCGGCCACCGGTACTTTATGCGGCTATCGGGAAGGCTGCCAGGTAAATGGGATCTTTATGGCATCCGGGAGGCTTTTAAAGCACAAGGAAAGGTTCCAAATACATAATTCAAGATTTTGGTACCCTGTAAAGCTTTAAAAAGCTTAATACCCCCGCTGTTTTTTTGGTTTAGCCTGCAACCGGTTAATCAGGGAAGGCACTGGTTTGGGGCCAGCCTCAGGGGTACATTATGTTAGAAGGGAACATTTAGCCCGATCGCAAAGCCATCAATGGTCATTTGTACAATGGACCTATTGTGCAGCCAGCAACTCGTCCAGTTGGTTAAGGCCCATGGTGAAGCCGCCTTCAAAGCCCATTTCCACTAACATTTTTATGTCGGCTTCGTCGTCGAAGGTAAGATCTACCACTACTTTGGTTTTATCGCCCGCGGCTACAAATTTATTATCCCAGTGCCCTACCGGCGCGCCGGGTATCGTGTTGCCATCCTCATCACAAAAAAGGGCGTCAGTTGAAAATCTGCTGCCGTTTTCAATAGCGGTAAACTTCACATAGCTCCAGTGTTTCTGGCCTTCGGGCCCCACCATGGCATACAGCCATACGCCGCCCACTGTAAAATCCATCGATTTTGTTTTGGCTACCCAAGGCTTTGGTCCCCACCATTTTTCAAGCAGGTCAGGATTTGTCCAGGCTTTCCATACTTTTTCAATTGGCGCGTTAAATTCGCGTATTACGTGAATTTTTTTTGCGGCAAGGTCTTTTTCGAATACAAAATTGTTTGTCATGATTGTTTTAGTTTATATGTCATTTAATAGGTTATCCAACTGATCAAACCGGTCCTCCCACATCTTGCGGAAGCGCTCCAGCCAAATATCAATTTCTTTCATTTTTTCGGGGTTAAAGTGATAGTGAATTTCCCTGCCGGTCTTTTTCTGTGTCAGCACCTCGCATTCGGTTAATATCTGGATGTGCTTTGATATTGTTTGCCTGGTGCTTTCAAAGTGTGCCGCAATAGCATTGGGTGTCATGGCTCCCAGTGCAAGCAAAGCCAAAATAGCTCTGCGCGTTGGGTCGGCAATAGCCTGGAAAACATCTCGTTTCATATTATTTGCAAATTTTTTTCATTTTATTTTTTTGACGACCTGGACGATTACCTATTTTCGTTATTAATGAAATAATGAGGGGCCTTAAGCGTTATTTGCATGAAGGTATGAGAAATAGTTGTTTGGGGTTTGGTATGGCGGTGCTGTTATTAACGGCAATTGCCGGTTGTGGTATGGTACGGTCAATGGGTAAAAACCCCCAGGGCGCGGAGCTTATTCGGTTGGACAGTTTGCCTAATTACAAAAATGGCAGTTTCGAAAATCTGGCTGAACTTGCTGACTCGACAGTCAAGCGCAACCTATTTTTTTATAACCTGTTACACAGCGGCCCTAAAAACATCAGGCCTTCCCGCGCGCTGCCATGGGTTAAAACTAATTTGAAGACACTGGCTGCTCCTGCACCAACTATTGTTTGGTTCGGCCACTCGTCTTTACTCATCAAAACCGGGCAGGGTAATATACTCATCGATCCTATTTTTAGTAACCATGCCGGGCCGGTGCCGGGCGTAGTTACGGCGTTTCAGGGCACAACCAATTATCACGCCGAGGACATGCCGCCGATTGATGTGCTGATCATTTCGCATGACCATTACGATCACCTGGATTATCGTACCCTGAAAAAATTGAAAGACCAGATTAAAATGGCGGTAGTACCGATGGGCGTAGGCTCAGACCTGGTGTACTGGGGGTTTGATCCTAAAAAGATCATTGAACTGGATTGGAACCAGTCGGTCACGCTGCCTGGCGGCCTCCGGGTTACCGCTACACCGGCACAGCACCGCAGTAACCGTTCATATAGTAAAGAAAATAAAACACTTTGGGCATCTTACGTGATACAGGCAGGTGAATACCGGCTGTTTTACAGCGGCGATAGCGGCTATGGGCCACACTTTAAACAAATAGGCCAACAATATGGCCCGTTTGATCTGGCGCTGCTGGAATGCGGACAGTACAGCCCGAATTGGCCATGGACACACCTGTGGCTTGGACAAGCCGCCCAGGCCGCCGTTGACCTGCAGGCCTGTTTACTACAACCTATCCACTGGGCTAAGTTTGAGGAAGCCGGCCGCCCCTGGAACGAGCCTATAGAAAAGCTGCTGCCCGCTGCTGAAAAGCTGGATGTACGGTTAAACGTTCCGCGCATTGGAGAGCCTTATACCTTGGGTGGTCCGCCAAAGCAAGTAGCCTGGTGGGACTTTGATAAATTAACTGAGCTGATGACGGTGACCGAAAACCGGAAGCATTGAGCCAATTATTTATCTGCGTTTCAATTACCTGATTAGCGTAATCGTAGCAGCTGCGGGAGTATGTTAATGGCTCTGTTAAACGCGCCGGTATTGTAACAAACAGTTAAAAACACTTCGCTATTTTTCTGGTTTAACAATATCTCCATCGCATATTCCATGCGGCCTAAATTTACTGTAAAGGCTTATGATAATGTCCCAATGGCTGTGGCATGGATATCGCTGTCAGTTCCTGTGGTCACCAAAGCGCAGACTGTATATTGGAGCCCGGCCGCAGGAAAAACAAAAGAAAAGTCCCTGTCAATATTCTCTGACAAGGACTTTTCTTTTGTTTTTCAGTCCTATCAATCTTTATCAGAAACCGTCTAAATTCGATTGATTAGAAATTATTATAAACATTAATTCATCGCGTCATTGTGAGCGTAGCAATTAGCCCCCTCTAAATCTCCCCCAAAGGGGGAGACTTTCTTCTTAAGTCCCTCTCCCTCGGAGAAGGATTTAGGATGAGGCTTCGGGGATTATTAATGTTGTGTTTGTTTCAAAGGCATTAATGAGCTCCCTTCGGTCGGTTGTCCACGTCGCTTCACTCCTCAATGACGTTCTTTTTATTTTCAGACAGCTGCTTAATAACAAATACGTGCTACATTTATTTTTGCGCCAATCCATAACCGTTGGTAATTTTCCCGTTCGAGTGGATAATTGTTTCGGAAGGGATAGGCCAGTAATATCTTGGAGGATCATTAACCGTTGTTATCCCCGAAAGAATATTTCTTTGATAGCTGGCATAATTATTAACAATATCAATCCCCCAATTGGTTTTAACATACCCGGCTGTTTGCAGGGTAGTAGCTTCCACGCTGGTGGGATCGATGTAGCGGAACAAGCCCTGGATAGCTACGTTATGGTTTGTTCCTTTTACCTTACTGGCCACAGCCGCTATTGAACTGTAATCATATTGCCCTCTCCATGCCGGATACAGAGCCGCGTTAGTGGTGTCTGTACAATCGTAAGTTAACGGATTAGTTAAATTAACCGCTTTTACCCAAATGTAGCTGGATATATCATTGCCATTGGCAAAGTGATGATAGCCCTGAGTTTTAAGGTCGTTAACCATCGTCGCCATATCCTGCTGAACAGCTATTGCCCTTTCAGAAAAAGTACCCGAGCGAATCATATCCCAGCGGCGTGTTCCTTCGCCAAGCAATTCAAGCTTACGTTCTTCCAGTACAGCGTCTTTTAACGGTTGACCTGATAAGCCTGGCAGGTTGTATTTGTTACTGCCGAAGGCTCTTTCCCTAATTTGATTAACCAAATTAATAGCATCGTTTTCCCCCAATTCAGCTTTAGCTTCGGCCAGCATTAAAATAACGTCTGCCATCCGCAAAATAGGCCAGTTCATGCCTGAGTTTCTTTGAGCTGCAACGTACGGCGGGTTCATCCTGTTCTCGTCCCATTTATTGGTTGCTATGCCTCCGGCACTTTTACTACCGGGAACAAAAGAAAGCATCTTTTCATTACCATCTCCGTTACTTCCTGTAACTGCTACACTTACGTCCCTGCGTTTATCGGCTTTATTAAATTCCCCATAATAAACCGTAGGAATAATACGCAAGGCGCCGAATACTTTGGGAGGGGCGGCGTTAGAGCTGCCACCATCTGACGGGCGGCCAAAAGCGTAAGCGTATTCGCTTGTGGTTGCCGGCGAACCCCCTTGTATATTGCCCAGGTCAAATACAGCTTCGGGACTTACCTGCAGGTTTTCGGTATATTGAAAATTGCGCTGGAAGGGGTTATTGGTATAATTCCGCTCGTCCGAAACTATTAAATGAGCCGATCCTTCGTTATCTATAGCTTTCTGCAAATAGTCTTTAGCTGTGTGGTAATAATCCAGGTAGTCCGAACGGCGTGCATATACGCAGCCATTGGCCTCATTACCTTTATTGGTAAATGTTACACTTCCGTATAACCCGGCCACATCGGTACGTATGGTTTGATATCCGCCCGAATAAAGCGCTAACTCACCGATCAGGGCATCGCAAAAAGTCCGGGAGAAACGTTCGGCTGTTATATTGCCTTCCCCTAATTTGTACATGAACGGTTCCGCCTTTTTAAGATCAGCGATCAAATTGTCGTAAATATCAAAACGGGATGTTAAAGAGTAATCATTAACATAGTTGTTTTCATAGCCATAAGGCACATCGCCGAAATGTTTGATCAGATCAAAATAACAGAATGCCCTCATGGTAATTGCTTCCCCGTACAATTGTGTCCAGTCGGAAGTTTTACCGGCAGCAACGTCAGCCTGATACTCCGGTTTGCCGGCAATAATCTCGGCCACCTTAGCAGCGCGTGCAAGGGTGGCATAAAGGCTGTTAAAGCCGCCTGCCTGGGCATCAATAGGCAATTGATCGGAACGGCCAATAGCATTCAGGTTATTGCTGGAACCATTTTCCGGATAAGTTTCCGCATCCGAACCAATGGGGTCATTCCACCGGTAAGTGCCCATAACGCAGCTTTGACGATAGTTGGCATAACACCAGGAAAGTGTTTTAAACGTTTCCGTAGGTGTGGATGTAACGAAATCATCATCTACAGTGGACGGCGATGTCGCCGTCAAGAAGTTTTTTTTGCATTGGGTAAAAGCAATACATAAGGTAATCCCTATAATATATTTTATTAACCTTTTCATTTTTTTGTGTTTTAACTATTAGAAATTAAGATTCATGCCTACAACGAAAGACCGTGCACGGGGATAGGCGCCGTAATCAAAACCCGGGGTAGGGTAACTGCCCGCCGAATCATTGACACTTACTTCAGGATCGAGCCCGCTATAACCGGTAATAGTGAACGCATTGTAAATACTGCCGTATATACGAAGGTTATTTATTCCAACCTTTGATATTAACGATTTAGGGAAAGTGTATCCCAGCGTAAGCGTATTTAAGCGCAGGAATGAACCATCTTCAATCCCCAGCGTCGAGGTAACACCCATCTCGTTATAGGGTAAAGGCAAAGTGGCATTGGCGTTGGCGGCGTTTAACTGATCGGGCGTGGTTAGCCTTACCAGTTGGCCGTTAACAACGTCGTAAATTTTATAGGAGTTTTTCACAATCGCTAACTTGTTTTCATAAACCCCCGCTTCTTTAGGGCCGTATAGCGTAGCCAGTTTATTGGCGTTGTAGATCTGATTGCCATAGCTCCAGTTAAAGAAAAGTCCTAAATCGATATTCCTGTAAGCCGCGTTCAAATTAAAGCCACCTGTATGCGTCGGGTTCATATTACCAATAACACCAACGTCGTTGTCGTCAATTTTACCGTCAGGCACGCCATTTGGTCCGCTTATGTCTTTAAATTTAGGCAAACCCGGGTAAGCGAATTGGGTTGAAGGCTTGTCGGCGTTGCCTATTCCATGCAAAACGCCGATATAAGTACCCAGGTCTGGCACACCGCTTTTTAAAGTGTACATCCCGTTGTTGTAATTAAAATCGGCAGGCGTATAAACACCGGCATAAGTAAACCCGCGAACCAGCCCCACAGGATGCCCCTCCAGCAAAATATAATCGGAAGTAGGGTACGAAGCGCTGCCGGCCCAACTTGCACCATACAGCCCGCTTACATTGGCATCAAGCCTGTCTATGTTACTTTTGTTGAAATTAATGTTGCCGCTCGCGGTAACTCTCCAGTCATTATTTTGAAAAACTGTGCCGGAGAGCGATAATTCAAGCCCCTTGCTGCTGGTTTGCCCAATGTTAGCATAAGTGCTGGTAAAACCGGTAATACCCGGAATAGTGGTCCGCATCAATAAATCTTTAGTGGTATTGGAGTACACGTCAATAGTACCTGACAGGCGCTCCCCAAACAGGCTAAAATCAGTTCCCAGATCGCGGGTGATGGTTGTCTCCCATTTTAAATCCGGATTGGCCAATATACCACTATTTGACAGGTCATAAGCGGACTGATTTTTTTGACCAATATCATATTGAGAACGCTGATCTGTTACAGAACCCCAGGTTTGAGCATATAAACCGGCTGTATTAAGGTCGTTACCAACTGAACCGTAAGATGCACGAATTTTTAAGCTATTCACCCATTTGACGTCTTTCATGAAACTCTCTTCAGACATCCTCCAGGCGAAAGCCGCGCCCGGGAAATATGCCCATTTGTTATTAGGGCCAAAATGAGAAGAAGCATCAGCGCGGAAATTAAGCGTTACCAGGTAGCGGTCCAGTAAAGAATAATTGGCACGGCCGAAGTAAGAAAGCAAACGATATGGCGTACTTACACCCGAAGAGAATGTGGCCGCACCGGCTACCGTTTGATCATATTGGTTGATCTGGGCAAAGGCTGTTTCTTTGGTAAAATTAGCAGGGAAATGGCTTGCCTGTATGGACAGGCTGGTACCTCCTGTATTGGAAACTTCCTGGCCTGCCAGTACACTGAAATCATGAATTTTATTAATATTAAACTGATAGTTCAATGTATTTGTCCAGCGTGTGCTCCAGCTGTCATTTTTGCCATAATTAACCGCACCCGACCATAATTTTTTGCCGGTATCGTCGGTATAGGTTGAGTTGTAGATAGCACCCGACCAGGTTTTGGTTTGCCCCCATGACCTATTGATATCAAAATCGGTATGGTAGGTTAAACCCTTTATAATTTCCCAACCTAAAGACCCTATAGCTACAATACCTTCTTTTAAGGTAAGAGGCTCATAATCCGCAGTTCGCGCTGCAGGGCTATAAGTATCCCACAGGGAGTTTTTCCCGTATTGTTCTATATTGCCTGTTAGCAATGCAGCCTTATCACCCAAAATGTGATCGGTTGAAATAGGGCGGAAACGATAGGAAGAAGAAAGTATAGACCCGCTGCCGCTGCTTGTACCTTCGTTACCAAGCGCCGGGGTATTGGTATAACGGGTGTTTAAATTGAATGTAACATTGTCAAACACCTTTTGGGTAAGTTTAAATGTTGCGTTGGCCCGTTTAAAATAGGAGTTCAGCTTCATCCCTTGCTCATCGGCATAATTAGTGGCAAACAATATTTTTGTTTTGTCTGTTCCGCCTGTTAGTGTCAGAGAATGATTCCAGGATGTAGAATTGTTGTACACCTGCCTTTGCATATCGTCTGTTGCTAAGTCGCGGTAGCTTTCAATGCCGCCGGCATTACTGCCCGCGTTTGCACCAAGGCCGTATAATTTTTCAAATGGAGTTTGGTAAGCGGCTCCATTAGCGGCGGCATTGGCCCATACATATTTCAAATAATCGTAAGGGCCAAGCTCTTCCAGGTATTTAGTTGGCGTGTTAAATTTAGCATAGCCGCTATAACTAACGCTGGTTACACCCGCTTTTGCTCCTTTAGTAGTAACAAGCACTACGCCGTTAGCGCCACGTGAACCATAAATAGCGGTAGATGAAGCGTCTTTCAAAATGTCGATACTTTCTACCTGGTCTGCGGGGATGTCACTTAAAGTGCCCGGTTGTCCGTCAATCAATATTAACGGTTGATTGCTTTGGGAAATTGAGCGACTGCCACGCACACGTATAGCAACGTCCGCGTTCGGGCGACCATCTTGTGAAACAATGCTTACCCCCGGCAATTTGCCCTGCATGGCCTGCGCGATATTGGTAACGGGCGTATTCGCGATGTCTTTTCCGCTAACCGAAGCTACGGCACCGGTCAGGTCCCGTCTTTTAACGGTACCGTAGCCAATAACCACCACCTCGTTCAAATTACTGTTGGTTTCTTTCAACACGATATCAATATGTGTGCGATTATTGATCGGTTCTTCAACGGATGTGTAGCCTACATAGGAAAACACCAGTGTAGCACCCGGGCTATTTACTGTTATACTATAATGCCCTTTCACATCAGTAACCGTTCCGTCGGTGGTACCTTTAACAAGGATAGTAACGCCTGGCAAGGTTTCTCCGCGATCGTCATGAACTATACCACTTATTGTTTTATTTGCCTGTTGCGCAAAGGTTTGCGAGGACATGATCAGAACAAAAACGATACTGAGGAATGCGCATCGTTTAACAAGTTGGGGTTTTTGTCGCCAGTACCTGGCGTTGAATAACAATTGGTTAAAAAAATTCATAATTAACTGGATTATAAAGGTTCATAATTAAGGTATTGATCTTCAAAAATCGACGGTATCCACCGGGTGATCTTTTGTGTAATTAGCAACCAACCGTTGTCAGCATCTGATGGCTCGCAAGGGTATACATACGCTGCGGCGTTGATGGGCCTATTTGATAAGAGTTATCGCTCTTCAATGTAAGCCGGTGCTGATTATTCGCTGACAGTGGCCATAAAAGCCAGGTTTGTATTGCTTTGTTATCTGTATGCGGTGGAAAAGCCTTTAAGGGAATTGCACCGGTATCATCTCTTAGGTGCAGTTATCGGATGCTTTGCTGGAAATCAACCGGCTTTGCGATGGGGTGTTCACGAAATGCCACATTGAACGCGGCATGAAAAAAAGTAAATTTTTTCCCATAACTATCAGATTTAAGCGCCGGCATTGGTTATTTGCCAGCAAGGTTTATAATTCCGTTTACCAATCGGTCCGCGGCTATCGCCGTTAAGTCTGGCAATCGATTGTGTAACAAACTTAATATAGAAATATGACATTTCAAAATTTAGTTTAAGGAAAATGATATCCGATCCATATATCAAAAGCGACTTTTTACGATTGACGGAGATTGGCCCGGGGCAGCTTCAGGAGCAAAATCAAAACCTTTCAGTATATACTTAAGGGAAATCGCTATTAACCGTTTTATTTAAACACATCAAAATGCAAAACGTCGAGGCTGTCTCAAAAGTGAGGCTGCCCACGTGAAAGGAATAAGCCAGGTCGATCTGTTTGATGGGTGCCAGAACAAGTCCGGCATGACTATATTTTTTAAACGCGATTGCCCTGGGTATATACTGAAAGGTTTTGATTTTTTAGCGGAAGTTTTAGTAGCTTAGTAATATCAATCTAAACCAATTAAACATTCATTAAATGAAACTATTAGCATTAGCCTTCCTCGCCTTCCCTTTTTGCGGGCTATTACAACACGGCACTCCTGGTAAGGCTCCTAACCCACGGGCTATAGCTTTAGAGAAGAAGGCCGGATTTTTGGCCATGGCTAATCGTGATCCTCAAAAGCTGGATTCGGCGATTATACTATTAAAGGAGGCCATTGCCATTGATCCTGCTTATGCTTTGGCTTATTCCCAACTGGCTGGCCTTTACCGGCGACAGAAAACATATACCAAAGCATTAACTTTAATGAAACAATTTATTGAATTGGAGCCGAAAAATCCGGAAGGCCTTGCCGGTTATGGCATGATGCTGGAAGTATGCAAAAAAACGAAGGAAGCCTATAAGTACTATCAAATAGCCGCAAACCTGAACATCGAAAAGCTAAAACACATCCCTGTTTACGATAAGCAGTATTTGCCTTTGCAGGTTAATTATGCTTGTAATCTTATAATGTTAAACAAACAGGCCGAAGCAAATAAAATCATTACTGCCGCCCTGAGGGACCATCCTGATTATTATCCGGCCCAGTTTGTTAAGAATTCCTCGCGCGCTGAATTATTAGAGACTATAAAATAAAGGACCTGAGAGGCTGTTTAAAAATAATAAAGAACGTCATTGAGCGTAGCGTGGACAACCGACCGGAGGGAGCTCATTAATGCCATTTGAAAAACAATCTGATATTAATAATCCCCGGATAGCAGGGCCGCTATTCAAGCCGAGGCTAAAGACTGCGTTGCCCACATCTTTATTCATTAACGCCGCGGCAAAATAGCTGCATGTTTTTTGGAGATATGCTCCAGTCGGGAGCTTTGATCCCTCCCCAGGCTTTGGGATTATCGTACAAATTAAAGTAGCAGATACCAAATACGTGCTTGTTTGCTCTCAGGGTTTTCGCGGCGCCCATCAACCAGTTGCGCTGGTAATCTTCGGGGCCCTTTACGCCAAATTCGGTAATAAACAGCGGGCGGTTAAGAAAACGCATGCGGTAATACTTCCGTTCAAATATCGTACTAAAGGGTTCCTGTTTATTTGGATCGGTAATATTCTTGTCAGGCAGTCCGTAAATGGCAATGCTGATATAGTCTACTACATCGCTGCCCGGCCACCAATCAGCAGATCCGCGATCTCCGGCGGGCCCCCATACCCTTTTGATGTTATTGGCATGTATTTTATCGGCAAGCATAAAATATCTGTACGCTTTAATATAGGTTACCGGGTTTTTACTTTGCCAGGCATACCGGTGAATAGGGATCTCCATTTCGTGCGCGAAACGGAGATAAACCGTTTGCCCGCAATTGCTGATGATCTGATATAGCTTCTGAATTATTTTGTCATACCGGCCATCCAGTGTGCTCTGGAGCACATTAGCGTCCGAGCGCTTGCTGGTATCGCGCCAGGGTTCTACCGTAACTACGGCATCATGGCGGCGCGTGATGATGGAATCGAATTTTAATTTGAAATCGTTACGCTCAATTTCGCCCCAGTCGGTAAAAATATGCTCAACGCTGATATTCGGATTGTTTACCAGCCTGCGATTGGGATCAAAAACACCAACCTCCAGCTTTTGCCTCACCGGTTTCTTTGCCTCGCCCGAAATATAATTCTGCGGCGAATAAATGTCAGCGCGGTTACGTTGTTCCGATTCAAATTGCTGCCTGAGCCAATTTAGGTTAAACTGTACATTAACTGTAGCCTGCCCGCCAAGTACCATCACCGGCTTACCGATAAAACGCATGCGGTGCAATTTTGAAAACAACATTTCAGGCAGTTTAGGCTGATAGGGATAGGCCTGTGTGCTTTGCTCCGACTGGCTGCCGAGCGTAATGCAGGCCATATCTACCCAATCCGTACCGGGCCAGGATTCCGTATCGCCGGGGAAACCGGAAGGCCCCCAAACTATTTTAACCGCTGGCGCTGTTCTTTTTAGTTTGGCGGCGACATAGTTAAACGCCCTGATGTACAACTCGGGCGATTTATATTGCCAGGGGAATTGGTAAACAGGCACTTCCATATCGGGGTTTAAACGCACGTAAATAGTATGCGGCGTTTTGTTTATTATGCCCGCCAGCTCAACTATGTTATGATCAAATTTCCCGTTGAGTATCGCGTCGAGTACATTGCTGCCATCCTGCGTACCCGCATAAGTTTCAAGCCATGTTTCTACAGTAATCATGGCATCCCCCTTTTTCAGCAGTGCCAGCAACTTATCGCTACCGTTCAATTTAAGGGAAGTATTTTTCCAGAACAGGGTATAATGAGGCATATTAAGCAGCCGGGTTGACGCGGAATCTGCCGGGTTAAAAACAGCGGCTACCGGCTCGGCTGTACGCGCAGAAAACTCATCAAAAAAAACAGCATGCACATAACCGGGCCCTTTAATGGTTACTGCCGCCAGTAATACCAGCGCTGCACCTATTATGACAAATAACCGTTTACTATTCTGTTGTTTCGGCCGCATTTTTTAAGGGTAAATTTAAAATAGAATAAGCCATTGTTATATCATTGCCGCTTGTAGCCACCAGGTATAGCCGGTATTGATCGGGGTTTTGGGGCACGGTATAGTTAATGTGGGCATCCTTCGCAATAAGCTTAATTTCAAGCGGAGTACCCCAGGTATCTGTCCGTACCTGGTACCACTCAAACTGCAATCCGGTACTCATGTATTGCGCCAAATGCCAGGTGCCGTATTTTGATATTAACGCGTAGTAGGGCAGTACATCGCCAGGAACGGTGGTTAATGACGGACGGAGGATTTTAATCTCCGGCAGCTTATGCCTGCTGGTGTCTTTGGTATAATGGCGCGTAACTTCGTAAAAAGCCGGCTTGTTTCGGCCCCATATATCTTTCAGCCCATTAAAGGTTACGCCCGATGCGGTTTGCTGATCCTGCCAGTTTTCCATCAAAACAGCTGTTGGCCTATCGTTCAATTTAAAATAAAGCCCGGGCTTTACACTGCTGTAATAATAAGGTACAGACAGTTTTCTGATCTGGGCAGTATCTTTAAGGTTTTCCTTTAGTACCAGGCCAAAGGCGTCAATCTCAGGTATCTGGTTATGCAGGCGGGCCACGGCAGCACCCAAATCACCGGCAACATTAACATCTACCGTAACCATCCGTGCCGGATCAATCCTTTTTATTTGATGCACCAGATCCTTCAGCCAGTTAATATAAACTTGCTGGCGGTAGAACAATTCGGGTTGAAGGTAATAATATTCCATTTGCTGCAGTGTGCAGTTACCAATGTTCCAGCAAATTACCGATCTGTTATCCTTCAGGTCGGCCACGGTTGACAGGGCCCGGCGGGTAAGCTTTGGCAAATAAGTGGTATCTGTTATTAAAGTAGAAGGCCCCGGCACCCAGAAACTATAGTCAGCATTCATCCCGGTTTCTTTTAACGCCCTGAAAGTAATATGGTCATAAACATTTGGGCCATATATTTTTACGGTATTAAAGCCTGCCTTGCGCATCGCCTTAAAGTCGTTCACGATAGTTTTCCGCGTTATAGCATACTGGTTGCCATACCAGTTTTGCCCCTTTTCGTAAATAACGCCCCTTATGTTTGCAGGCAGCTGTTTAATGCTTTTTTCCGAACTGCTGCCGGTGTTTACCCCTGCAGGTGCATCGGGCCAATTATGCCTGTGTGCCAAACCTGAAAGCATGCCAAGGCTATCCTGCTGCCAGTTGATAATGCCTGCCGTATGGTTAGGGACATTTTTATCAAAGGCCGAATTAAATAATACAATGGCCTTAACCTCGCTGAAGTCGTTTTTAATGCTTTTAATACCTCCCCGCAGCCATGCAGCCTGTGCCTGGCCATCTTTAGCGGCACCCATTTCCGCAATCATAACAGGTATGCCCAATTGGCTAAGCTTAAGCCGATGAAATGGGGTGTATAGTTGCTTAAATGAATAAGAGGTACCCCCGGCGCTATATCGGCCATAGTTTAAACCGGTTATCCCTATCCAGTCTACATAGGCCTTTCCAGGGAAATAGGCGGTCGCGGCCGACGGCTTCCAGGGGTTCCATACCCAGATCACGTTGGAGGCGCCCTGGGCAATAAACAGGTCATGCACGTATCTCCAGGCGGCCTTAAAATCTTCAGGCGTATTGCCCCCGTTGGCCGACCATGGGTAAAAAGAATTGTCGGCCTCGTGTGCAAAACGCAAAAAAACCGGCCTGTTCAGCGCACGCAATTGCCCGGCAATAAGTGTTATATAGCCGTCATACCGCCCCTCAATAATGTGATTGAACACCCGTTCATCTTTCTGGCCAGCTTCATTTTTAAACAGGTTTTGCCAGGGCTCCCAGGTTATCATGGGGGTAGAGTGGTTACGGTAAATATTGTCCATCACTTGCTTGGGCACCATATTCCCGGGCCCATCGCCCCAGGGCAAATACATTGAAATAATATCAAAATGCACCTGGTTTTGTTGCTGGAGCGATGCCACCTTCCGCATATCGGTTGTACCATCATCAACCCTTGCCGGGTTAAAAATACCGGTAAGCAATATATTCTTATAATCAGGCACAACCACAGGAACGCTATTTTCAACCGGGCGATTGCTGACATAAAACGCAGCACAAACTGAAAGTATGATCAACATAAGGCTTACGCTGCGTATACCGGAATACACTTTTCGGCGCAATAACCAAAACCGGCGCTTAAAGCTGTTAATGTTATTGGTTATTGTTGACAACACCTGATGCAGGTTTTGATAGGACCGGACTTTGTACTGCTGACTGGCTATCAGCATAAAGATCATAAAGAAACAGTTTATGCCGCAAATACCGGCCATAATAAAGGTATAGGGGTTCCAGTCGTTATACAAACCGTAGGCAATGGCGGTTAGCGATAAAAGCAACACCATTATATTGGGCATATTGATATCCAGGGTTCGTTCGTCAGAAATGTCTTTAGGCGTAGGGATGTAAGGAACTTTTTTGCGGATGATTGTATAAACAAAACCGACTATAAACACCCACCAGGTACCAATGAGCAACAAGCCGCCGATAATATGGAAGCCCCGTTCATTATCTTCCATCACCCAGCGTTGTACATAATGCCTGATAAGGACCACCGCGGTAATAAACGGAAAACTTATGATCGCGAATATCGAGAAATCCATCCGTAACGGATAAACATCGGCAAAAAGGGATACAATAGGAATGATGAAATTGAGCAGATAGATAAAGCCCGAGAGGTAAAACATGGGAACAAGTCCGTAATGCAATTTTTGCCGCCAGGTAAATTTTCTGAATAGCTTGATATAGGATGTAACAAGTAGTTCAAACACCCCACGCGACCATTTGATCTGCTGCTTATAATAGGCCGACAGTGTGGCCGGCACCAGTCCACGCGACAATACCACGGGCACGTAAACCGATTTCCAGCCGCGGGCGTGCATTTGCATAGAAGTGTGCATGTCTTCGGCCAGGCCGGCGGCATGGCCACCGATGGATTCAAGGGCCGTCCGCCTGAACGTACAGTTGGCGCCGATAGCCTGGGCTGTTCCATAAGCGTTCATGGTCATCATCATCGGGCCGTAATACTGGTAGGTTTGCTGGGCCGCGCCTTTGGCTATCCAGCCCTGGTCCTGGTTGGAATAAGCCTGAACCACCTGCACATAACCCACCTCGGGATTGTTAAAGTGGTTGATGATGGGGTCCAGAAAATTGGGGAAAGGTACGTGGTCGGGGTCGAGCACTACGCAAAGATCTCCTTTTGACTGTTTTAGCGCATTGTTTATATTCCCCGCTTTCGCGTTTCTTTTATCCGTACGGGTAACGTGATGCACCCCCAGCCGCTTACAAACATCTTTCAGATACGGGTCGTCCGCCTCATCGCACAAATAGGTTTGATGCGGATAGGTAATTGCCTGGATGGCCTCGAGGGTTTCGACAATCATTTCATAAGGCTCACCGGCACAAAATGTTGTAAACATATCTACCGTAAATTCCTTTTGTGCCGGCGGGTTCTTATTCATTTTGATAGACCAATAGTGATACCATTCATACAGTATTTTTGCCACCGTGAAAGCGAAGGTAATAATGAGCAGATCGTAAAGGGGTTTGTAGCCCTGTACCGCCGCGTTAAGCAGATGACAGGCAAAGAAAACCATGCAGCAGGTGCCTATCAGGATCATTAGCCTGAGGTTGAACAACTGTTTTTTATTAGGAGGTGCTATCATTTTATTATAATTATTTAGCGCCTACTACATAAAAGGGCGTGTTGCAAGTGGCAAAATAACCTTTATTATTATAGATATAGACATAAACACGGTATGGCCCTTCTCTTTTGGGCGCATGGAACGAAAAATGATCCTTATTTTCGCTAACGGTAAGTTCATCCAGCGACTGTTTCTCTTTTAAATTATAGAAATGTTTCAGTTTGAACCAATCTTCAGGCTGAACAAACCAATCGAAACGTAAATTAGCCTTGCTGGTTGTGTCTTTCAAAAAAACCTGCGCATTAATAATGCTATCGGGATTGTACAGCAAATTATCCGCAGCGCCTTTTTTATCAACCAGCATGTATTTTACACCTGGCGCTTGCTGCGCAGGCCAGCGCCCTGTCCAAAGATATTGCATTACATTTACTGATGCTGATTTGTTGCCTGCTTTATCAAATAGGCTAAACCAGGTAGGTGTCGTTTCCTGCTTGTATCCCCAGTAAAAAGCCATCGAGCCTAAAAAGCCGGGATCTTTGACAGGCATATACCGTTCATATAATTCGCGGTATTGTTCCGCTTTTTTATCGCTGGTAGGTTCAATAAACGCGCTCCAGGCTGTTTGGTTGGTCCCCTCCCAGGGCCCTTCAATACCCCATTCGGTAATCATATAGGGGCCGCTCCACAAGCGGTGGAATTTCTGCAGATCAGCGCTAATGGTCCTGATAGCGCCGAAAATATTAAAGGATATGAAATCGATACGCGTCCAGAGCTTAATATTTACGATATACTTTTCTTGAAAATTTACCAGGGTTGTAGTTACCGGATGATCCGGATCTTCCCGGTGAATCATATCTACCAAACGGTTAAAAACCTTATAAAATTTAAAAAATTTTGGTTTAAGCGGATACGAGAGCTCGTTACCCAGGCACCAGCATAATATGCCCCGCCGCCCCCGGTACTTAATAATCAGTTTACGGTATCGTTCAAACTGCGCCTGTACCTTTGCATCATTGTTATAAAAGGCGTCCATGTCTTCATTATAAGGCATAGGCAAACCTGCAACTACCGCGATATTGTTTTTTTCAGCGTCGGCAAGTATTTTATCTAAACCCAATGTATCCCAGGTGCGTATGGTATTGCCCCCGGCCAACTTTAACTCCGCCAGATGGGTTGTGCCGGCAGCGCCATTTACAAAAAAAGGTTTACCAAAACGGAATAGCGTGTATTTGCCGTCGTGATAGCGAATATAAACGGCTTTTTTTTCCGGGTTTGAATACCTGCCCGGATAAGGATTTTTTAATAAAAATATGGCAGCCCAACAAATGAGCGCTAATAACAATAAAAGAAGATATCTTAATCGCAAAGAATAAAAGTTTAGCTGCACGAAAATTAAACAATAATTTATAGGCACACAAGGGAAAAACTACTGGCATAATTTTAAGAGATTATGGTTGTAGATTTTTGCAACTAAATACGTTGTTTTAAATATTAGTAAACCTGTAAATAACGGAAATTAAGGCGAGCAGGAAGTGGACAGGCTAAGATTAGTTAAAATTTATTAATTATTTACATTTCCTACGAAAGTGTCGTATTTTTACGAAAATATCGTATTGAAATTACACACCTTTCATCATGACTTACATAAGCCCTAAAATTTATAGACTCGCACTTTGCATAGTATTATTATTAAACAGTGCTCATGTTAATGCGCAAATATCCGTAATTCAGAACTTGATCGGCAAGTTTGAAAGCTATAAGAACTTTAGCTATCAATCTATCAATAAACGAAAAGATATGAGCGTTGACACTACTGTTGCATTCAACAAGGAACTATTTTTGAAAGCACCTGATGACAAACAGTTTGGATACTATTATAGCATTGAAACTGATCACAAAACCGAAACGTTTCACAGAATAGATTTGTATAATGGTGATGGCATTAATGTTTTATCGCCCAGCGATACCTCTTTTTTCCCGGATAAAGAATCAGTGGCATATAATCAATCACTCATTGGTGGCCTTATGTTTCTGAAGAGTTATTATAGTACGCGACCATTTCCGATAAAGATGCTTCAGGATACCGTCATTAACGGTGTTACCAACACGCATATCGTCGCAAACTTGTCCGACACCATAGATAACAATGAGCATCTATACTCACGCAGCGAATTCTATATTGATAAACAAACAGGTTTACCGACCCTGGTAACGGGCAAGTCAAGATATAAATTTAGCGCAAGCGGACCGGTGAATGATTACTATGATGAAACTAAGTATTTCAATTACAAGGTAAATGAACCGGATGTAACCCTTGCAGATTTCACTGTACCCAACACCTTTCATCCACGAAAAAAGCAACCTGTACAACCACCGTTATTAACTTCGGGGACAATTGCCCCCGACTGGACACTATATGACGTAAGCGGCAACAGGGTTTCATTAAGTCAAATGAAAGGCAAAGTAGTAATGTTGGACTTTTATTTTATTGGGTGTTCAGGTTGCATGGCTTCAATAAATCCACTGAATACTATTTATGAAAAGTACAAAAACAAAGATGTTATCATAGCAAGCCTGACTGAAAGGGATGGTAAGAAAGCCGTAACAGCTTTTGAAAAGACGTATAAGATTAAATATCCCGGTTACATAGGTGCAGCTGATGTAGTTAAAGCATATCATGTAGGAGCATTTCCCACTTTTTACCTTATTGATAAAGAAGGTAATATTGCAAGTGTTATTGATTATAATGATGACTTTGAACAGAAAGTTACTGCTACAATTGACAAGTTGTTGAGTAAATAGCCTGTTGAGCTTATACAAACTGGTGTAAGTGCCGTTTGTTAGGACAACGAGTGTCCAATAAATCCGGCAGGCAACCGTCGTGCCTGTTCTTGCTATCAACCCGAAAGTTAAAAGCAATAAAAAAGGCCTGATTCTTGCGAAAAAGACCTTTATTAATGTGGGAGTTACTGGGTTCGAACCAGTGACCCTCTGCTTGTAAGCTGTAGCCGTTTTCTTTGGTTTCAGCTATCCTAAAGCCTTTTTTTAGCGTTCTATATGTATCTGTGCTAACAGTGTGCAAACACGGTAACCGGATTAATAATTTAAATGAACTGTAATGCTAATTTAAGGTAATTGACCTTTTAAAACAATAGTCAAGATGTGTCTTCCATAATCTGTTTTGATTTTAAGTGAATAAATGAATTATGATGCCCATACAGGTTTGGAGCGATCAAGTCCAAAAGGAAAAGATATAAATGGGTATTGAGGTTGCCTGTGGGTTTATGCTCGGCTTTGGGACGCTTCAGAAGCTCCAGTCCTAACTTTGCACAGTAATTCATCACTTCACACGCCTCATGCCATTTCCAAAAACTTTGCAGGTTGTCTATTAAGAGTAGTTACAAGAATTAATAATTTATTGGAAGGTGCTATTGGTTGGCAGGGCTCTGAACCAGCTGAGCTACTTGGCGAAGTTGATCAATAAAATGAGAAAATTAATGTTATTACCGGGAATGAAAATCTTGAATTGGGCATTATGATGATGCTATCCAACCTTACTATTTTAAAAGGTGACTGCACTTGGGTCTTAGACAGTTTTTGTATAGTACATTTTATTTTCAATGCTTATGTTACCTGTGATTGAAAAATGTGCTAAGTCAATTCAAGGATATTGAAAATCTTGTTTGGACAGGTGTTGCAATCTTGAATTGCATGGACACTTCATAAGTTGGGGTATATACCCTTAATAACCGCTGTCCATGATATTGAAAGTTTTTATTACAGATGCTTCCATCCTGCTTTTTAAAAGGTAACTGCGCTTAATTTACATTCTATTTCATCGCGGCACATTTTATTTTCAATACTTATCATTATGCATTATATAAACACAAAGCATTAAATATTAAATATAGTTTTTAAGCGTAATAAGATGGCCATGCATCTCCACCGCTTGGAAACATATGCTATATTCTTCTTTTTTCTAATCATATTAAATATTTGTGTTGTTGCCTTTTCTAAAGAAATCGTCCAAGGCTGTGGAACATCCGTATGAGTTCCTTCTATATAACCCGGCCTGATATCGGTTATTATAATATTTAAGCCATTTCTTTTTGACTTTAGTTTAAGCGCTTCCAAATAACTTATTTGATAAGCTCTTGAAGCATTATAATCAGGTATACTTGCGCCACCACGCAAACCCGCAACCGATGTTAATACGGCTAATTGCCCACATTTTTGTTTGGCAAAAAAAATTAAAACACCAATCCGCAATACATGTAAATCCAGGGAAATCGCTTTTAACTTTTTGAGTAGAAAAAAAGGAGTATATTTATGATATAAATGATTAAGGTCAGAAAAATGACCTTTTCAAATTTCGAATATCAACCTCACCAAGTTTTTTCTCATTATTTTTCCGGCATGAAAGACCCTCGCAGGACTAATAAAGGGCATCATCTTTATCCGCTGGAAGAAGTATTGTTCTTATGTATATCAGCAGTGATCAGCGGTATGGATGACTGGACATCGATCACAATGTTTGGCCGCCTGAAATTATCCTGGCTCCGGCAATACTTTACCATATAAACATGGAATACCTTCACAAGATGTGCTTGGGAAGATTTTCGCGGTACTTGATCCGGTACAGTTCAGCACCTGCTTCAGAGAATGGGTGAATGCTATGGCTGAATTTACCGGAGGTGAAGTGGTTGCCATAGATGGGAAAACGATCCGTGGCTCTGAGGATAGGTTCTTAGGCAGGTCCGCTTTACATGTGGTGTCGGCCTACGCATCCGGTAACCGCTTATGCCTCGGACAAGAGGTAGTCGCCGAAAAAAGCAACGAAATCACGGCAATACCAGCCCTGCTGAAGTTACTTACCGTCAAAGGCTGTATCATCACGATAGATGCCATGGGCTGTCAAAAAAACATTGCGGAGGCTATTATTGAAAAGGAAACTGATTACATACTTACCGTTAAGCACAACCAGCAGGAATTAAAGGAACAAGTGGAGAAGGTATTTGCTATGAACCCTAAAGCAGAAGCAGATATGACGATTGATGCCGGGCATGGAAGAATAGAGCGACGAACCTGCCAGGCCATAGAAAACCTTACTTTCTTAGACGATAAGGAAGACTGGCCGGGCTTAAAGAGTATCGCTAAGGTCATTTCAGAACGAACGGATAAGCGAAGCGGACATAGATCTACCGAGACACGGTATTATATCTCATCCCTTCCGGCCAAACCAAAAACAATCGGTCATGCCATCCGAAGCCATTGGGCTATCGAAAACAACCTTCATTGGACACTTGATATGGTTTTTAAAGAAGATAACTCTCTCAAAAGGAAAGGAAACTCGTCCATTAATTATAACATCATCGCCAAAATGGCCTTGAACATCATCGAAAGGGAAACGGAATCTAAAAGTAGTAAACCTCAAAAAAGCAAACAGGCTGCTTTGGATGACGAATTTAGAAGTAAGTTACTTGCTGGCTAAAAAGTTAAAAGCGATTTCCCTGTATGTAAATCCTGTTACATTTGTGTTGATCGTTTGTCTTTCAATGTTAAATTCTAAATTTTCATTAAGTTGTCCAGTTCCGGAACATATAACCAACAGATCTAATCCGCCTAACTTTTGGACCAATTCCTCTAAATGTGTACCAATAGCATCCACATTGTCTAAGTCAAAAACATTAATAATAGTTTGGTCAGGATGTTTTGCTTCAATGCTAATAATAATTCTGTCTGTCGACCGGTAATACCAACTTGGTAATTGTGATTAATAAGTAACCCCGTTAATTCCTTCCCAATTTTAGAGGTAGCACCTATTAGGATTGCTTTTTTCATATACTGCAATTAATTTAAACAATCCATTAATTATTTTAGGTAGTCTTATTGCATTATTCGCCATTTGATTTATGCTTTTTCCCTTTTAGTCTATAGAACTTTTTGGTGCAACTATAACATATATACCGCCTTAAAGGCAGCCAAAAAAAAACAGATTTAATAAACATTCCTCTTGGAATTCGGGCATTGGAATTTGAATGGCAATACGGGCATCTTCTATTATCTAAAATTGTTCGATTTATTTCCTTTTGATCTGATATATCCATTTTAATATTTAATAAATAGTCTGCAACTTTTCATAGGTAAGTGGTTTAATGATGTAGTCTTTTACGCACTCATAGGTATAAGCGGCGTTTTGGTCAACCGGGTCTATCGATGATGATAAAATAATAACCTTGGCTCTGAAGGAAGATGTTTCAAGCCTTCTCAAAAATTCCCATCCGTTTATTTCAGGCATATTAATATCAAGGAATATGAGGTCTGGTTTGTGGATGCCGATATATTCTAATGCAATTTTAGGATTGTCAAACGCTTTTATAATTGTCTTCTTGTACCTGGATAAAATCATTTTATGCATCATATTTACCAGCGGATCATCATCTACAAGAACAATATGATCTACTATGGATTTTTCATAAATAGGATTTTCCTGAGAAATATCTTGCTGCTTGTTAAGTATTGAATTAAGAACCGTGACAATATTGTTTAGCTTTTCGGCCTGACTATAAATATTTTTTAATAACTCTGCTATTTTAATATCTTCAAAAGAATCTAAATGAGCATAATTTTCAAAATCAGCCAAGCCAAGAATATTGCTTATTGGGGCACGTAATTCATGGGAAGTAAATTTAGAATAATCGTTAGAAGATAGTATTTGATCTTGTAAATGAAAATTTGACAAAAATACGCAAACCGCATAGGTAAAAGATTCGTTTATATGTATGGAGATAAAAAGAGCTTGTACTTTAAACGAGGATTTAATAATTTGATCTACAAGTACTTGATCTGCTATGATGGTATTTCCAGCTAAACATTTGTCAACGATTTTAGAAAAACCGGCACGCGAACTTTGTGGAATAACATCTACAAAAGCATCCCCTACTTGTGGATTTTTGAGCAATAATAATTTAATATTTCCCGATAAGTCAAAATTAAAGGAAACAATATTTTTGTCGTTATCTATTGCAAAAAATGGAATACTAAGACAATTTTTATTAATATTATTCTGCATAACCGTGTATTCCTATATTTTTTATCAAAACTTAATTTAGCATTGCATGAATGGACATCTATTTGCAGTAATAGAATGGAGTTGTAACATATTTGTAAAAAAACTAAAAAATATCAGTAAATGCAAGAAAAACTATCAAAAAAGAGCCTTGGTCTAAGAATCAAATTGCTCAGGACTGAACGTGCTTTTACTCAGGATTTTATAGCGAAAATATTAGATATATCAAGAAGCAATTATTCCCAGATTGAACTTGGAAATCAGTATCCAACACTAGATACAATTGGACTTATTGCTAGTTATTATAACAAAAGTTATGATTGGATATTACATGGAAAGGATACATCCGAATCTACCCAACAAGTAACAGAAATTTTCAAGGAGCTTCCGCCAGCCACGATACCTGAAAGGAAAGATATCATTTTGGTAACACAAGGCTTAGACTATATTACTCAAATCAATTCTATATCCTATCTATCTAAACTGCCCGCTTTTTCTCTTCCAGTTTCATTTATGAATAGTCCGGCATGTTTTCGCGCTTTTAGCGTAAGACATGACATGATTTTAAAATATATCTATCCTGGAGACGTCTTAATAGGAAGGCAGCTTAATAATTTTTCACTACTAGCCTTAAACGAAACTTACATTATTGTAACGTTTTCAGAAATACATTTTTGTAAAATTGAGTCTATTATTGGAGAGAGAAAATTGCTTTCCTGTAAAAATGATCAGCCCAATAATTCAAATTTTACTTTGCTGTTTGATGAGATACAAGAAATATGGTTAGCTGTTTGTAAATATTCCACAATTATCCAACCTACAATGGAGACGCTTGAAAATTCAATCCAATCTCTAGAGAAGTTGATACATAAACTGGAAGTCAAAGTTTCTTATTTAAATGAGAAGGTTAAATAAATAACATTCTTCCACCGCCAAATGCGCAGTCACAAACAGTTTGATTAGGTTCTGAGTTTCATCAACCGACATTATTGCCATCATATCGCATAGTGGCTCAGGAGTGAAAAATTGTCCATTATGACCGTTGGATATGGCAATCATAAATAACTCGCCCAATGGATTGAAAAGCCCTCTGACAGGTCGCCAATAAGGGTAATGAGCGATGCTAATTGGTTGACTTTAGGATGGGTGCGATAGGATTCGAGTGCGTTTTGTTGCTCCTCTGCATTGTCGTACTTTTTAAAAGGTAACAGTGTCCAATCCAATAGTTGAATGAATGTTGCATGCCGTGATTGTCCATAAGCGAAACGTTCAAATTCAGTAAGCAGGTGTTTAATTTGTGTCATAGCAGTAAGTTTTAATCGAGTGAATTCTCGAACAGACGAACTGCTGACAGCAGAATTAAAGGCAAGGTGGAGATATAAGTAAATGCGGAGGTTCCCTGAAGGGATACCCATTTACATTATACTACCTTGAAACGTAGTGGCTGTATTGCTGATATGAAGCTAAATTTGTGAGGAGAATTAACTACTAATTGTAGAGGTATATCGCACCTAAACCATTTAGTTAAAATGATTTTAGGTAACTTGGCTCTATATTAAATTAGATGAATAATAAGCAAGTTGTAGACATCTTACCGTTAAGCGAAACCCTTTCAATTCTTGAGTCAATGCGGACTTTAGATTTGAAAAACGTGACTTTGGATGAATTATTAGAAGTTTTAAGAAATATCGGACGGCATATAGTTATCTGTACAACAATACCTGCTGGTCGAGTTATTTGTAGAACTGTAAACTGTGATTACTTAAAAAATGAGGCATGCCCGTATCCAACGAGAGTAGAACAAATCTCGTTTAATCCTAATCTTGATAGTTGTAAATTCAACAGGGCTAGTTGGGAAAAGACTAGCGTATTCTATGGTTCTTTGACAACACAATTAGAAGGAAGGGAGACGAATAGCTTTGAGGTATGGGGAGACTTACAGTCAAGTACAAAAGACATTGACAGAGGAGAATTTGTGATTGGAAAGTGGATTGTGAAAAAAGGCTTGACACTAGTCCACATATCTGGTAGTATGAAACACAACAAGGCACAAGTTGATGGCCGCTCTAATGGTTTTTGGGAGTCGGTTAAACATTTGCCTGAGAAAATGCTTACATTAAAGGCTATGGATAAGTTCCTATGCGATCAATTTGTTGCTGATGTTCCTGACAATGAACGGTGGAGATATAAGATTAGCGCGGCATATGCACAACTTATTAATTCAGAAGGACTTCCAGGATTGCTTTATCCTAGTGTTAAAACAGATGGTGCAGGTTATAATGTAGCTTTGTTTAGTGATAACCTATATGATTATATTGAACTCGAACGAGCTGCTCTTGTGTACGTGTATAAGAGAGAACAATCCATTGTGGATGAAATTGTGTTGGAAGCGTTACCAGAAAATAATCTTTTAAAATGGACAGAGGTCTACAAATATAAGTTACCTGCGATAATGAGGAATTGGTATACTGGAAAGTCTGATGACAAGTCGTTTGACCGCCATATTAGATACAAACAACTTTAACATCAATATCTGTAAAGACAACTCTATATTCTGAAAGCATTAAGGTATGAATATAAACAACTTTGGCCCTTTTGAAGCCGAAACTTGGGGAACTGTTTCTGATTGGGTTATGGTAGTTGTTACAGCAGCGACATTGTATTTAATTTACAAAACGTTGAAATCTCAAACAATGGTTCAGCGCTTGCAGGCACAAGCAACTACTATAGAAAACGAGAGGTTCAGAATTCAACACATGCCTCAATTTAACCTGACTGTTAAGCAATCTAAGGCTAGACATCCCGCTTTTACAAGTGATTGTGTATACGGGTTAGACTTCCAACTCAATGAGAATGACTGTAAAGAATTCTCAATTAAGGTCAACAAAGAATTCCTAATGGAACATATCGGCCATGTCATTAATGACATGAATGGAGATTACGTTGTAAACGGAAGCCATCGTATTGCTTGGGTAGAGGTTTTCCCAGCAAAGAAAAACATAATGAATGGTGCTGAAACTCCAATCGTAACGACTTGTAGTTTTATGGATTTAGTTGGAAACAAATACACACAAGACTTTTATATCATTATTAAGAATAGCGAGATAGATATAAAAGCTATCCACCCCATCAGAGTTGGCCAACAAATTTCTCACATAAGCTCTTCATAGGTTAATATACTCCGTGATCAAGGTATGGCTATAGCCTTATATTGACATTGTCAACTGTTTTATAATCGATATTGCAATAACTATGTTTATAGCTTAGAACTAACTTTATTTAGATATCTGTGAGCCTCCTTGCGAGTTTGAGTGAGGGTCTTTGTGGAAAAGCACAACGTGCGACACAAAGAATGCTTCCACAAACGACTGGCGCTGTCATTTGACAATGGATGGTGCAGTTGGCAATTCAAATGCTGTGACAGTCGAGAAGCCCGAACGATGGACGCAGGCGAGCCAAATAAAGAAACCGCCTAACTTATAAATGAGCGAGCTGCAACGTGAGTGATTTATAAGTTAGAGAAAGGTTTCATGGAGCAACGTCATTTGCTAAATCAAAGCCTGTGACAGATCGCTTTGAGGTGGGATTGATTGCAACTTTTTCCTTGTAAGGGGTATAATAGAAGAATAAAATAATAAAAAGTTGCAATAGTAGTGAGGGGAGCGGTGCAGTTTAGATGTGCTGCTAAGCTTATCTAAACGTAGCAACATCTGGCGTTGGCTTTGATAGCATTTTCAGTTGCGTAATGCGTATCTTCCTGGTGGGTGGGCCTCTGCCGATGGACAGTAATAAGCACAGCTTGACTTATCCCGTTGTAAGCCACAGATGCGGGTAAGGCAAGTGTTGGCTTATTTATATGTTGACTACTGTATATTGGTTAACGACTGTGCGATAGGTAAATCCTTGTAATATTGATCGATACTCCAATTTATATTCCATTGCTTTACATAGGATTCTATCGTCTGCACGCCTACTGAAGCCCGCCTTTCATTAACATGTTCGGGATCAATAAGTGGCTGCACGTAACTCTTACCTGTTTTGCTGTCTGTAATCACCTGAGTACCATATGTTTGCTTTTTGCCCTGCATGAGATCAGTCCTGTCTGTAAATAACGCCATTTCTGATGGATCGATTTGACCTTTTTTGAATGCATCCTTAATTAGATTTAGGTATTTAAGCCTTACTGTTAAACCTGAATGCTGTAGTACTAAGAAACTGTTTAAAAACGTTAATTTAAAAATGCTATGTGTTGAAAAGTGGATAAAAAGACTATCGCCAAATGGTTGAATAGTCACTAATTGGGAATAACTACAAACTCAATTAGTATGAC
>Ga0164242_10001406_pt1 | contig 28509 bp, 22 predicted proteins | sample OricomgcompostMG_FD_108783 | JGI IMG/M metagenome (GOLD analysis project Ga0164242, IMG submission 108783) | Miracle-Growth compost microbial communities from Emeryville, California, USA - Original compost - Miracle growth compost (MG) ...
CCTGTACCACATCGACAACAACCAGGTGATGGTGGGCTTTGTCGTGGGCCTCGCGTACACGAACCCGTATCTCTCGCCGTTCGAGGAATTCCAGCGCTACAAGACGCATCCGGCGATCCGCAAATACCTCGAAGGCGGCAAGCGCGTTTCGTATGGCGCGCGCGCGATGACGGCAGGTGGCCTGATGTCGCTGCCGAAGCTGGTGTTCCCCGGCGGTGCGCTCGTAGGCGACGACGCGGGCTTCCTGAACGCCGCACGCATCAAGGGCAGCCACGCGGCGATCAAGACCGGCATGCTCGCGGCCGACGCCGCGTTCGACGCAGTGCAGGCAGGCCGCCAGAGCGACGAGCTCACGGCGTATCCGGAAGCGTTCAAGCAGTCGTGGCTGTACACGGAACTCTACAAGGCGCGCAACTTCAAGCAGTGGATGAGCAAGGGCCTGTACCTGGGCACGCTGATGGTGGGCATCGAGCAGAAGCTGCTGGGCGGCAATGTGCCGTGGACGCTGCATCATCAGCATCGCGATCACGAGATGCTGCGTCCCGCGTCGCAGAGCAAGCCCATCGAGTATCCGAAGCCCGACGGCAAGCTCACGTTCGATCGGCTCTCTTCGGTGTTCATTTCCAATACGAATCACGAAGAGAACCAGCCCGTGCATCTGACGCTGAAGGATGCGAGCGTGCCGGTAAACGTGAATCTGCGCACCTATGCAGGCCCTGAAGGACGCTTCTGCCCGGCAGCGGTCTACGAATTCGTGAAGAACGACGACGGCAGCGACCGCCTGCAGATCAACGCGCAAAACTGCGTGCACTGCAAGACCTGCGACATCAAGGACCCGACGCAGAACATCGTATGGGTCACGCCCGAAGGCGGCGGTGGGCCGAATTATCCGAACATGTAGGATCATCGGAAATCGAGAAAAAACCGCTCTTCGGAGCGGTTTTTTCGTTTCAGGCATCCACGGCACGCGCCGCGCGAAGCAGTCAGCTCACCGCCAGCGCCTCCAGCCGCGCACGCACGCGCGCGAGAACCGGCCCCCACTCGCCCACCGCCGGCTGCCGGAACAGTTCGATCGAATCGTACCAGGGCATGCGCGCCGTTTCGCTGCCCCAGAACCATGCGGAGACGTGGTCGATGAGCAGGCTCGTCGGTGCCCCCAGCGCGCCGGCCAGATGCGCCGGGCCGCTGTCGATCGTCACTACGTGGTCGACGCTCGCGATCAACGCGGCCACGTCGTCGAAACCGGCCTCGAACTGCGCGGTCAAATCGACGCAATTCGCGCCGCGCGCGCGCCACGCTTCGACGGCCGCGCCGCGTCCCGGCGACAGCGCGAAAAACGTGAGGCCCGGCACCGAAAACAGCGCCCCGAGTTCGGCATCCGGAATCGAACGGCGCGCATCGCGCGCATGCGAGGGATTGCCATTCCAGACCAGCGCAACCGAGCGCTCGCCTGCCGGCGTGGCCTGCGCGACACGCGCACGCCACGTTTGCACCCGCGCCGGATCGGCGCGCAGATACGAAGCGCCCCACCCCGCCGGGTCGAAGACGCCCAGCCGCAACGGCAGGCTCATCAGGCCGCAGTGGTAATCGGGATGCGTCGCGAGCGATGCTTCCAGCGCCACACCGGGTGGCAGCATGCGCTCGAACAGATGCTGCATCGGCCCGGCGTAGCCAAGGACCACGCGCCCGCCTTCGCGGCGCGCGCGCTCGGCAAGCGGCGCGAGGAAGCGGAACGCCCACAGGCAATCGCCATTGCCCTGCTCGCCATAGACCACGAGCGTGCGGCCCGCCAGCGACTCGCCCTGCCACGGCGCGCCAATCGAAGCGAGCGCCGTGCGGGCGCCGTTGCCATCTCCGTCGAGTTCGAGGCGCGCCTCGTAGTCCTCCCAGCCTTGCGCATAACGGCCCGAGCGTAGCTCCAGCTCCGATAAATCGAAGCGCGCGTGCGGATTGCGCGGCTTGAGCGCGAGCACCTCGCGCAACAGCGCCTCGCCTTCGGCAAAGCGCGTCTGCTCTTTCACGCAGAGCGCGAGCTTGTGCAGGACGACGGGATGATTCGGCACGATGCGCGCCGCGGCGCGCAACAGGTCTTCCGCGCTCGCGAAGTCGTTGCGCGCCTGCGCGGCCGCCGAGCGCCAGACGAGCGCGTTCGCGTCGTTCGGGTCGCGCTCGAGCAGCATTGCGCACGACGCCTCCACGAGCGGCCACTCGCGCGTGACGAAAGCCGTCTGCGCGAGTTCGTGCATGAGTTTGGGATCGGCAAACGGGTCGAGTTGCGCGGCGCGCGTGAAGGCGAAGAGCGCCGCACGCATGCGCTCGACAGCGCCGCCGGCGCGCGCATGCAAGGCGCGACCGAGCGCGAGCCAATCCGTCGCGCGCGCATCGGCTTGTGCGACGCGGGCGAGGAGCGGCGCGAGCGGATCGTCGGCCGAAGCCGGCGCGGGTAGCGTCACGCCGGCCGGTAGCGCGAGCACCGACGTCGCCCCTTGCATGGCAATCAGATGTCGCTGGCCGGGATCTTCGGCGTCGTCACGACGACGTCGCCGTTTTGCGCGCGATGGCGCAACGCATGGTCGATCAGCACGAGTGCCAGCATCGCCTCGGCGATGGGCGTCGCGCGGATGCCCACGCAGGGGTCGTGACGGCCGAAGGTCTCGACCGTGGCCGACTCGCCCGCCTTGTCGATCGAGCGGCGCGGCGTGCGGATGCTCGACGTCGGCTTGATGGCGATCGAAACGGTGATGTCCTGCCCCGTCGAAATGCCGCCGAGTATGCCGCCCGCGTGATTGCCGTGAAAGCCCTCGGGCGTGAGCTCGTCGCCATGCTCCGAACCGCGCTGCGCCACACTGGCAAAGCCCGCGCCGATCTCGACGCCCTTCACGGCATTGATGCCCATCATGGCGTGCGCGATGTCGGCGTCGAGGCGGTCGAACAGCGGCTCGCCCCAGCCCACCGGCACGCCGCTCGCCACCACGTCGATGCGTGCGCCGATCGAGTCGCCGTCCTTGCGCAACGCGTCCATGTAGGCTTCGAGCTGCGGCACGACGTCGGCGTTCGGGGCGAAGAACGGGTTTTCGCCCACATGCTTCCAGTCGACGAACGGCACGTCGATCTCGCCGAGCGCGCTCATGCAGCCACGCACTTCCACGCCAAAGCGCTCGCGCAGCCATTTTTTCGCGACCGCGCCCGCCGCGACCGTGGGCGCCGTCAGACGCGCCGACGAGCGGCCACCGCCGCGATAGTCGCGAATACCGTACTTCTGCCAGTAGGTGTAGTCGGCGTGGCCCGGGCGGAAGGTCTCGACGATGTTGCCGTAGTCCTTGCTGCGCTGGTCCGTGTTGCGGATCAGCAGCGCGATGGGCGTGCCGGTCGTGCGGCCTTCGAACACGCCCGAGAGGATCTCGACCTTGTCCTCCTCCTGGCGCTGCGTGACGTGGCGCGAGGTACCCGGACGCCGGCGATCGAGATCGATCTGGATGTCGGCTTCGGTGAGCGCCATGCCGGGCGGGCAGCCGTCGATGACACAGCCGATGGCCGGGCCGTGGGATTCGCCGAAGGTGGTGACGGTGAAAAGCGTACCGAGCGTGTTGCCGGACATGGCGGTCGTCCAAAGTGAATCGGGGAATCCAGCATTATGCCAGCCCACGCGGCGGCCCGCCCGGCTTGTCCGTGCGCGGCAAGCGACCTGGCGCTCGGGCCGGGTACGCTCAGCTCAGCGCCGCGCGCCCCGCAATTCGGTCACGGTCTGCTGGAGATCCTCGACCGTGACGTCGCCGGGCGCCACCGGCTCGCCCACCGCCAGCGTGAGCCGGCTCGTCAGGCCGCGCCGCCGCGGCCGCTCCTGCCCCGACGCCGCATGCCGCGAGAACACGCTGCCCCAGAGCCCGCGCAGCGCCATCGGCACGACCGGCGCGGGATGGCGCTTGAGAATCTCGGTCACGCCGTGGCGGAACGGATTCATCTCGCCGGTCTTCGTGAGCTTGCCTTCGGGGAAGATGCAAACGAGCTCGCCCTCCGCGAGCGCGGCCGCGCAGGCGTCATAGGCCGCCGCGAGCAGCCCGGCGTCTTCGTGCGCGGGCGCAATGGGAATCGCCTTCGCGTGCCGGAACAGCCAGCCGAGCAGCGGCGAGCGAAAAATCTGGTGATCCATCACGAAGCGGATCGGCCGCGGGCTCTCGGCCATGATGACCACGGCGTCCACGTAGCTCACGTGGTTGCAGACCAGCACGGCCGCGCCCTCGGCGGGAATGCGCTCGGCATGGACGAGCCGTACGCGATAGACGGTATGCACGAGCACCCAGGCCACGAAGCGCAGCAGGAATTCGGGCACCAGCGCGTAGATGTACGCGGCCACGACGATGTTGAGCAGCGCCGTCGCGAGAAAGATGCCGGGAATGCCGACGCCCGCCGCTGTCAGCCCCATCGCCATGAGCGCCGAGACGATCATGAAGAGCGAGTTGAGGATGTTGTTCGCGGCGATGATGCGCGCGCGATGGCTGGGCGCGCTGCGGCTCTGGATGAGCGCGTAGAGCGGCACGCTGTAGAAGCCGCCGAACATCGCGAGGAGGAACAGGTCGGCCAGCACGCGCCAATGCGCGAGCGTGCTCACGAACTCGCCCACCGAGAGCAGATGCGACGCCGCAGGCAGCGCATGGCTCGCGAAAAACAGGTCGATGCCGAATACGCTCATGCCGATCGAGCCCAGCGGCACGAGACCGATCTCGATGCGTCGCCGCGAAAGCCGCTCGCACAACAGCGACCCCAAGCCGATGCCGAGCGAGAACATGGCGAGCAGCAGGGTCACGACGTCGGGATTGGCCGACAGCACGTCTTTCGCGAAGTTGAAGAACGAAGCCAGAAAGGTCGCGCCGACGAACCACAGCCATGAAATCCCGAGCAGGCTCAGGAACACGGTGCGGTTGCCGTGCGCGAGGCACAGATTGCGCCAGGTTTCGGAAAACGGATTCCAGTTGATGCGCAGGCCCGGCTGCGGCGCTGCGCAGGGCGGCACGAACGCGCTGGCCACGCGACCGACCAGGGCGATGCCGACGCACATGCCGCCGAGCCACCACGCCCCCGCCGGCGGCCCGGCGAGGGCCGAGGCGGAAACGGCATTAGCCGCGACATCGGACGCACCGATGCCGGCCGCGATGCCGCCCACGATCGTCCCGATCAGGATCGCCACGAAGGTACCCATCTCCACGAGCCCGTTGCCGCCGACGAGCTCGTCGTCCGCGAGTTTTTGCGGCAGGTACGCGTATTTGATGGGGCCGAACACGGTGGAATGCACGCCCATCAGGAACGTGCACAGATAGAGCTGCGGCGCGCTGTGCAGCCAGAAGCCCGCCGCGCCGATCAGCATCACCACGATCTCGAAGGTCTTGACCCAGCGCGTGAGCACGGCCTTGTCGTACTTGTCGGCGATCTGTCCCGAGGTGGCGGAAAAGAGCACGAACGGCACGATGAAGATGGCCGAGATCAGGAACGCCACCGTCTTCGGATCGACGCCCGAGAAGCGCGCCGCCTGATAGGTCACGAGCGACGTGAAGCCGATCTTGAAGACGTTGTCGTTCATCGCGCCGAGGAACTGCGTCCAGAAAAACGGCGCAAAGCGGCGCTGACGCAGAAGCGCGAACTGCGAGCCATGCTCGGCCGTTTCGCGGGCCGCGCGCTGCGCGACGGGCATCGGACTTTCGCTCATCGAATCGGATTCATGCCGTAGGAGTTAAGTGCCAGACGCGAAAAAGCGCGCCTGATGCGCGCTTTTCAAGCGGGTTCGCGTGGATTCGCCGCGCGCGCAAATTCGCGCGCGCCACCGGAATCAACGCCCCGATTTTTGCTCTTCTTCGGGCCAGTCGCGAATATAGGCCTTGAGCAGCTTGTTTTCGAAGCCCTGCGCCTCCACCACCGCCTTCGCCACGTCGTAGAACGAGATCACGCCCATGAGCGAGCGGCTTTCCATGACAGGCAGATAGCGCACGTGATGCTCGAGCATCATGCGGCGCACTTCGTCGACCTCGGTTTCGGGCGTGCACGTAATGGGATGGTCGTCCATGACCTTGCGGATCGTGCTGGTGCCCACGCTGCCGCCGTTCGCGCGCACCGTCAGAATGATCTCGCGGAACGTCAGCATGCCGACGAGGTCGCCATACTCCATGACGACGAGCGAACCGATGTCGCGCTCGGCCATGGTGTTCACTGCGTCATGCAGCGACGTCTCGGGCGTAACGGTGTAGAGCGTATTGCCCTTGACTTTGAGAATATCGCTCACACGCATGATGTGTCTCCTGTGTCGATGGGGCCCGGCAGCGAAACACCCAGGCCCATCCCATGCAAAAAATGTTGCCGGCGATATCGCCAATCCGATACCGCCAATCAATCGGGGGGAGATGCTGAAAAGAAATATCTACCTCTTTTCGATGCTATCGGAAAGGCCGCCAAAAGGAAAGACGCGCCGATGCAGGCCGAAAGGCGCCAATCAGGCCTCGATCCCCCTGAAATCGCCCACCGCGACACGCCAACGCCGGGGGGGTTCGCAAACCAGTCCCCCTCATCGGCCATTTGCCCTATGCCGTCTGGCCAGCAAGCGCCGCGCCCACGAGCCCTCGCCACGCGGCCGGCACGCCGCAGTCCCCGCGCCGTCCGCCCCGGCAAGGCGTCCCCGCGGCTGCCGGCCGATGTTACGATGCCAGCACCTTTCACCCGACGCCGGTTCGCGCCGGCCGTGCTGCCACGATGTCCGACCCACGCTTCGACACGCTCGCGCTGCATGCCGGCGCCGCGCCCGACCCCGTCACCGGCGCCCGCGCGACGCCGATTTATCAGACCACGTCGTTCACGTTCCGCGACAGCGATCACGCGGCGGCGCTCTTCAACATGGAGCGCGCGGGCCACGTGTACTCGCGCATCTCGAACCCCACGGTCGCCGTGTTCGAAGAGCGCGTCGCCGCGCTCGAAGGCGGCGCGGGTGCGATCGGCACCGCGAGCGGCCAGGCGGCGCTGCATCTGGCCATCGCCACGCTGATGGGCGCGGGCGCGCACATCGTGGCGTCCACGGCGCTCTACGGCGGCTCGCACAACCTGCTCGACTACACGCTGCGGCGCTTCGGCATCGAAACGACCTTCGTGAAGCCCGGCGATCTGGACGCCTGGCGCGCGGCCCTGCGGCCGCAGACGCGCCTCCTGTTCGGCGAGACGCTGGGTAATCCGGGGCTCGACGTGCTCGATATCGCCGGCGTCGCGCAAATCGCGCATGAGCACCGCGTGCCGCTGCTCGTCGACTCGACTTTCACGACGCCCTGGCTGCTGCGCCCGTTCGAGCACGGCGCCGATTTCGTCTACCACTCGGCCACGAAATTCCTGGGCGGCCACGGCACGACCATCGGCGGCGCGCTGGTGGATGGCGGCACCTTCGACTTCGACGCCTCGGGCCGTTTTCCCGAATTCACCGAGCCCTACGCGGGCTTTCACGGCATGGTGTTCAGCGAGGAAAGCCGCATTGCGCCGTTCCTTCTGCGCGCGCGCCGCGAAGGCCTGCGCGACTTCGGCGCCTGCCTGCATCCGCAGGCCGCGTGGCAGCTCCTGCAAGGCATCGAAACGCTGCCGCTGCGCATGGAGCGGCACGTGGCGAACACGCGGCGCGTCGTCGAATTCCTCGACGCGCACGACGCCGTGCAGTCGGTGGCCTATCCGGAGTTGCCCGGGCATCCCGACTACGCGCTCGCCAAACGGCTGCTGCCGCGCGGCGCGGGCGCCGTGTTCAGCTTCGATCTGACTGGAGGCCGCGAGGCGGGCAAGCGCTTCATCGAGTCGCTCGCGCTCTTCTCGCATCTCGCGAACGTGGGCGACGCGCGCTCGCTCGTGATCCACCCCGCCTCCACCACGCACTTCCGCATGGACGAGGCCGCGCTCGCCGCAGCGGGGATCGGCGCCGGCACCATCCGCCTTTCGATCGGTCTAGAAGACCCCGACGATCTGATCGACGACCTCAAGCGCGCCCTCAAGGCATCGCAAAAAGCGCCGCCGAAATCGGCCCCCGCCACCCAAGCCCCCGCGGGCAAGGAGGCGTCATGATCGTCGATGTCGCAGGCAAAGCCGTCTACGCCTACACGGGCGGTCGCCCCTTCGATCCGGCCAGACCAGTGGCGGTGTTCGTCCATGGCGCGCAGCACGACCACAGCGTGTGGGCGCTGCAGTCGCGCTATTTCGCGCATCACGGTTTCAGCGTGCTGGCTGTCGATCTGCCGGGCCATATGCGCAGCGCGGGCCCGGCGCTCACGAGCATCGGCGCGCTCGCCGACTGGCTCGACGCCTTGCTCGCGGCACTCAAGGTCGACCAGGCGTTCGTCGCCGGACACAGCATGGGCTCACTCATCGCGCTGGAATTCGCCGCACGCCACCCCGAGCGCGCCTGCGCCATTGCGCTGCTCGCCACGGCCTTGCCGATGACCGTTTCTCCCGCGCTGCTCGAGGCCGCGCGCGAGCGCGAGCCCGAGGCCATCGCGCTCGTGAACGCGTGGTCGCATTCGACGCTCGCGGCCAAGCCGTCGAGCCCCGGTCCCGGCTTCTGGCTGCGCGGCATGAACCGGCGGCTGATGGAGCGCGTCGCGGCGTTGGGCGAACCGCAGCTCTTTCACACCGACTTCGCGGCCTGCAACGCCTACGCGGACGGCCTCGCGAGCGCGGCCAGGGTGCGCTGCCCGGTGCGCCTGCTGGTCGGCCAGCGCGACATGATGACCCCGCCGCGCGCGGCCGGCGCGCTCGCGGGCGTGCTCGCGCAAGCGGGTGTCAGCGTCGATACGGTGACGCTGGACGCAGGGCACGCGCTGATGACGGAGCAGCCCGACGCCACGCTCGACGCGCTCTATGATTTTGCGGCGCAGCATGGGCCGCGGCTGGGGAACGGTTGACCAGACGGCTCCCAAGCCGGCCGCCGGGCGCGGCAACATCCGCCCGGCGGTTCGGTCACTGCGGCAGCCAGCGACAACGCCCTCGATACCGCTGCTGGCCCCGCTTGCGCGGCCGTTCGGATCGCCGCAGAATAGTTGGGTGATCGACCCTTGCGCAGCAGCCCGCAACGCGCAAAGGAGGAGACGATGAGTCACCCCACCCAGGCTGAGCACTTCGCGAATTTCGCGCAGTTCTATCCGTTCTATCTGAGCGAGCACAGCAACCTCATGTCGCGGCGGCTGCATTTCATCGGGTCGCTCGGCGTGATCGGCTGCGTTGCCATGGCGATCGCCACGGGCAACTGGCTCTGGCTGCCCGCCGCCGTGGTATGCGGCTACGGGTTTGCGTGGATCGGCCATTTCGCATTCGAGAAGAACCGGCCGGCCACCTTCCGTCACCCCATCTACAGTCTGATGGGCGACTGGGTCATGTTCTCGGATATCTGCCGCGGAAAGATATCGATTTAGCGGCGTGCGCCAGCGCCGCAATCAGCGTCCAAACTCGTACCGACACCCGTCACGAAACGCCGCCGCCCGAACCCGCTTCGAGCGGCGGCATATTGGCCTGAAGCGCCCTCAGGCTGCTGGATGCGGCAACGCCGGGTGGTCCGCCCCGGTCTCCGCGAGGCGGGCCAATTCGCGACGCGCCGCCAGCAGCGAGGCGAGCGAAACCGAGAGCTTGTCGTTTTCCAATGCGCCGAGCAGCGTCGCGGCATCGATATCGCTCGACTTGAGCTGATACGCCAATTCCTCGCGATCGATCACGAAGCGCGCGTAAATGCGCTCCACCGAGATGCGCGCGGGATTCGCGACCAGCACGTAATGCGGCTTCTCGCCGTCCTTTTCGAGCCGCCCGATCAGTTCGTCCTCCTCGAGATCCGCCACGAGCCGCGTGACGGTCGCGAGGTCGCGCCGCAGCAGTTGCGCAAGCTGCTCGGCGGTGCTGCCGGGCCGACCCGCGTCGCGGGCCTCCGCGAGCCCCGCGAGCAACTCGAGCGCATCGAGCAAGTCGCTGCCCGGGAAACGCGGCCGGTTAAAGCGCCCCGTGCGAATCTCGGGCAACGCCGACGTGATCATCGCGCCTACGAGCGTGATGAACCAGCTCAGATACATCCACAAGAGGAACATCGGCGCCGCCGCGAACGCGCCGTACACCGCCGTATAGGTGGGGATGCGCCGCACGTAAAGGCCGAAACCGCGCTTGGCCAGCTCGAACGCGACTGCCGCCGCAACGCCGCCCACCACCGCGTCGCGCCACTCCACGCGGCAGTTCGGCAGATAGACGTAGAGCATCGTGAACGCGAGCGCCGTGAGCGGCATCGAGGCGCCGATGAGCATCCAGTCGAACAGCATCGAAACGTGCTGCTCGGTGGCGAGCGCGGCCGAGCGCGTGAACAGATACGACGAAATCGACAGGCTCACGCCGATCAGAATCGGCCCGAGCGTGAGGATCGCCCAATAGACCAGCACGCGCTGCGCGAACGGCCGCGCCTTGCGCACGCGCCAGATCACGTTGAACGCGGACTCGACCGTCATCATCGTCATGACCGAGGTGACGAACAGCACGATCATGCCCATCGTCGTGAGGCCCTTGGCCTTCGACGCGAACTGGTTCAGGTACATGAAGATCTGGCTGTTGATCTGCGCCGGCATCAGATGGTCGGCGAGAAAGCCCTGCAGCGAATTCTGGAACGACGCGAAGATGGGAAACGCGGTGAAGAGCGCGAACGCAACCGTCGCGAGCGGCACGAGCGAGAGCAGGGTCGTGAACGTGAGGCTGCCCGCCACCTGCGGAATGCGGTCTTCGCGGCTGCGCCGCGCGGCGAAGCGCGCGAGCCGCTTCACGATATCCAGATCGATCCGTAATCTCGACAACACGTCCATTGGCCAGCTTTCTCCAGACGGCGCGCCGCACCTCGCGTCGAACTCGCGGCGAACCCAACCCCTATAATATCCCGTCCACCGACGAGGCCCGATGAAACCGATTCTTGTGCTCTATTACAGCCGCCATGGCGCCACCCGCGAGCTCGCGCGCGCCATCGCCCAGGGCATCGACAGCGTGCCTGGCGCCGAAGCGCGCGTGCGTACGGTGCCGCCCGTATCCACCGTTTGCGAGTCCACCGCGCCCGACATTCCCGACGACGGCCCGCCCTACGCGGAGCTGCGCGATCTCGAAGAATGCGCCGGCCTGGCGCTCGGCTCGCCCACGCGCTTCGGCAACATGGCCGCCCCGCTCAAGTACTTCCTCGACGGCACCACACCGCAGTGGCTCTCGGGCGCGCTCGCGGGCAAGCCCGCTTGCGTCTTCACGTCCACCGGCAGCCTGCATGGCGGCCAGGAAAGCACGCTGCTCTCGATGATGCTGCCGCTCCTGCATCACGGCATGCTGCTCGTGGGCATTCCCTACACCGAAAGCGCGCTCACCTCGACCCAAAGCGGCGGCACGCCCTACGGCGCCTCGCATCATGCGCGCGCCGACGGCCGCAGCCATGGCCTCTCCGCCGACGAAAAAACGCTCGCCGCGGCGCTCGGGGCGCGGCTCGCGCGGGCGTCGCTGGCGCTCTCGCAAGGCGAGCGCCCATGAGCGGCGGCCCGCCCGACGCGCAAGGCGACACGCGCGGCGCGGATGGCGGGCCTACGACGCCTGTGCCGCACGCGTCGAGTGAACCGCACGGATCGCTTCCTTCATGCGACGCACGGTCGCGCACTTTACCGTCATCGGCGAATTCGCGGCGCCAGGATGCGCCCGCCAACGCCGCCGAGATGCCGATGCCAACGCCAATGCCCAACCCGCCCGCACCCATGCAAGCCGATATCGCCGGGCGCCGCCCCGCCGCATTGGGCGCGTTCGTCACGCTCGCCGCGCTCACGCTGCTGTGCATCGCGTGGGAATGGCGGCTCGCGCCGCTGCGGCCCGGCGGCAGCGCGCTGGTGCTCAAGGCGCTGCCGCTTGCGGCCGCGCTGCCCGGCGTGCTGCGGCGCCGCCTTTACACGCTGCAATGGGCGTCGATGCTGGTGCTGCTCTATTTCGCCGAAGGCATCGTGCGCGGCATGACCGACCCCGCGCCCGCCAATCGGCTCGGCTGGGTCGAAGTCGCGCTGGCGCTCGGGTTCTTCGGCTGCGCACTCGCCTATGTCGCGCCCTTCAAGCGCGCCGCCCGGCGTGCGAGGCGCGAAGACGCGTAAGCGCAGGCGCCCCCCGGGCGCCTCGCCCCATTGCCCGGCGACCGGTCCGCCGCTCGCTCCCGAGACGCCAGGCAGCGACGAATCAGACGCCGGACCCGCCGCGCCAAGCCGCCCCACGCTCACGCAGTCCCCGCTCGCGGTTGCCCCACCCGGTCCCCCGGCGTGTCACACTAACCCCTTAGCCGGACACCGCATGCGCGCCCCGGCTGCCGATTTGCCGATCGCAGGCGCGCCCGCGCGCCGCCCCGCAGACAACCGACCCGCCATGACCCCAAGCACCGCTTCCTCCCGCCAAGCTTTTCTCGACGCCTGCGCCGCCGCCATCGGCGCGCAGCACGTGCTGACCGACGCCCACGACACCGCGCCCTACCTCGCCGACTGGCGCAAGCGCTACGCAGGCGCCGCGTGCGCCGTACTGTGCCCCGCGAACGCCGGGCAAGTGGCCGCCATCGTGAGGCTCGCGCACGAACACCGCGTCGCGCTCGTGCCGCAGGGCGGCAACACCGGCCTCGCGGGCGGCGCGACACCCGACACGAGCGGCGGCGCAGCCGTGCTGAGCCTGCGCCGCCTGAACCGCGTGCGCGAGATCGACGCGCACAACAACACGATCACCGTCGAAGCGGGCGTGATTCTCGCCGAGGTCCAGGCGCGCGCCGCCGAGGCCGGGCGTCTGTTCCCGCTCTCGCTCGCCGCCGAAGGCAGTTGCACGATCGGCGGCAACCTCTCGACCAACGCGGGCGGCACCGGCGTACTGCGCTACGGCAACACGCGCGAGCTATGCCTCGGTCTCGAAGTCGTGACGCCGCAGGGCGAACTCTGGGACGGCCTGCGCGGTCTGCGCAAGGACAACACGGGCTACGATCTGCGCGATCTGTTCATCGGCGCGGAAGGCACGCTCGGCGTCATCACGGCGGCCGTCATGAAGTTGCACCCGCAGCCGGCCGCGCGCGTCACGGCGCTCGCGGGGCTCGCCTCCGCGCACGCCGCGCTCGACTTCCTCGCGCTCGCGCAGCGCTACGCGGGGCCGCTCCTCACCGGCTTCGAATTGATGTCGGACTTCTGCATGCAACTGGTCGGACGGCATTTCCCGCAATTGCGCTATCCGTTCGCGCAGCGCCATGCGCAAGTCGTGCTGCTCGAGCTCTCCGACAACGAAAGCGAGGCGCACGGCCGCGCCCTTTTCGAGCGCCTCATGGAAGCGGCGCTCGAAGCAGGGATCGTGGAAGACGCCGTCGTGGCGGAGAGCCTCGCGCAGTCGCAGGCGTTCTGGGACATCCGCGAGCACATTCCGCTCGCGCAGGCACAGGAAGGATTGAACGTGAAGCACGACATTGGCGTGCCGATTTCGCGCATCGGCCATTTCATCGAGGAAACCGATGCCGAAATCGCGCGCACGGTGCCCGGCGCGCGCATGGTCACGTTCGGCCATCTCGGCGACGGCAATCTGCACTACAACGTGCAGGCGCCCGAGGGCGGCGACCCGAAGCGTTTCCTCGCCGAAAACGAGCCCACCCTGAACCGCATCGTCTACGACAGCGTCGCGCGCCATCGCGGCACGATCAGCGCGGAGCACGGCCTCGGCCAACTGAAAGTCGACGAAAGCGCGCACTACAAGAGCGAAGTCGAGCTTGCGCTGATGCGCGCCGTGAAGACCGCGCTCGATCCGCTCAACCTGATGAATCCGGGCAAGGTGCTGCGCTGAACGCGCAAGGAGGCGAAGTGAAAGTCCGCGTGCTATCCGACCTGCATCTGGAATACGACGAGCCGGACACGGTCCCGCACGCGCAGGCCGACCTCGTCGTGCTCGCGGGCGACATCCACAATCACGGACTGGGCCTGCGCTGGGCCGCGCAAACGTTCGACCCGCAGGTGCCCGTGATCTACGTGCCGGGCAATCACGAGTACTACGACGGCGAGCTCGGGGCGCTCGAAGCGGCCATGCGCGATGCCGCCGCCGCGCTCGATAACGTGCATTTCCTGAACAATGCGGCCTACGTCGATCCGGCTGGCCGCTTCCGGGTGCTCGGCACGACGCTGTGGGCGGATTTCGCGCTCTTCGGCGCAGACGAAGCCGCGCGCGATGCCGCGATCGAGGCGGCAAAGCGCGTGATGCTCGACTTTCGCGGCTTGATCCAGGTGTCGTGGCCCGCGAGCCCCGAGGCCGTCGCGCGCGATTTCACGCCGGCGGATTCGCTCGCGCTGCACGCGCACGCGCGCGCCTGGCTCGAAGCGGAGCTGGCCAGGCCGTTTGCGGGCAAGACGATCGTCGTGACGCACCATGCGCCGCATCGGTTGAGCCTCGCGGCGCGCTACGCCGACGATCGGGTCTCGGCGGGTTTCGTGAGCGATCTCGGCGCCATGGTCGGGGCGCCCGCCGCGCTCTGGGTGCACGGCCACACGCACACGTGCTTCGACTACACGATCAACGGCACGCGCGTCGTATGCAACCCGCGCGGCTATCGCGACCGGCGCACCGGCCAGCCGGAGAATCCGGCCTTTGCGTGGGACAAGGTGGTGGAGATCTGAGCGCCGCGCCGCCCGGCGGCGACGGGCGCGGCAGCGGAGCTGGCAGATCCGGCGGGCGCGGCGGAACGCGACGGCCCGAAAAACAAACCGCGACGATCAGCGCAGGCCGCGCGCGCGCTCGGCCGGGCCACGCTCGGCGTTGCGCTGCGCGCGCAGCGTGACGGGCTGAAGCTGGGCGCGACGCATGCGCAGCAAGTCGCGCGACGCGGCGATACCGATCAGGCCCATCATCACGGCGATGCCGATCATCAGATGCATATCCATGGAAAACCTCGGGTTCTGGCGGATTGACGTTTGAGTTCCGCCACCTTAGCAAGCCGCCGCGACGGCGTGCGTAAGGAAGTGTTGCGATATCCCGAAGCTGTAACAGGCTGTCACCGCGCGCTTGTCACGCATTTGTCAAATTGCCGCCCTTGGCCCGGAATTACGTCCGCGCGAACTGCCTGAGCTCGGTCTGATCTTCCGCCAGCGTCGCGGGCAGCTTCTCGCGCAGCAGCTCGACCCACGTGCGGATCTTCGCGTCGAGATACTGGCGCGACGGATATATCGCGTAGACATTCATTTCCTGCGACTTGTATTCGGGCAGGATCCACACGAGCTCGCCGCTGCGCAACCCGCCGATGGCCGAATAGATCGGCAGCAGCCCCACGCCCATTCCCTCGCGCACCGCCACCGCCGCCGCTTCGGCCACGTTCACCTGGAACGTGGCCGTCCCGAGGTCGATCGTTTCGTCGCGGCCGTCGGGGCCGGTGAACTGCCACTGCGACGCCGGAAACACCGGCGTCACCATCTGCAGGCAGCGATGATTCGCGAGGTCGCGCGGCGTCTGCGGCACGCCATGGCGCTCCAGATACGCCGGCGACGCGCAGGCGATGCTGAACGCGCTCGTCAGGCGCTGCGAGACGAAGCCCGAATCCGGCAGGTCGGTGGCCAGCACAAGCGCGACGTCGTAGCCCTCGTCGAGCAGGTCCGGCATGCGCTGCGCGAGCGTGAGGTCCACGTGCACGTCCGGATACAGCTCCTGATACTGCCCCACCGCCGGCACCACGTAGTGCTGGCCGAAGCTCGTCATGGCATGGACCTTGAGCTTGCCCGAGGGGCGCGCATGCGCGTCGCCGGCCTCGGCTTCGGCCTGGTCCACATAGGCCAGGATCTGCTCGCAACGCTGCAGATAGCGCTCGCCGGCTTCGGTGAGCGCGATGCGGCGCGTCGTGCGATTCAGGAGCCGCGTGCGCAGATGGGCCTCCAGATCGGAGACCGCGCGCGACGCGTAAGCCGTCGTCGTATTCAGGTACTGGGCGGCGCCGGTGAAGCTTCCGGCTTCGACCACCCGCACGAATACACGCATGTTCTGAAGCGTATCCATAACAATCCTCGAGATGACAGGCGAATTGTTACACATTTCGCAAAGCCGATTGTCTCAATTCCCGTAAGAATGCCTTGCATCCTTACCGGTTATTCGCCAATCAAGCAAAAAATATAATGCGGTACGTCAATCTACGCATGGAAAAGGAGTAAATCGTGCAGTCTCCGGTACCGAAAGGACTAGCCGCACTCACGGTTCTTACGTTCTCGTTGATAATCGCGGGCTGCGCCAGTACCGGGGGAATCGCACCGCAAGCGAAGCATGCGGACGCATCCGACCTCGACGCCGGCTCGGCCATTCGCGCCGCCAATAGCGACGCCCAATGGCCCGCCAGCGACTGGTGGCGCGGTTACAACGACGCGCAACTGAACGCCTGGATCGAAGCCTCGATCGCGGGCAATCCGTCGCTCGCGGCCGCGCAGGCGCGCGTGCGCGAGGCACGCTCGATGGCCGGCGTGGCGCAAGCGGGGCTCCTGCCGCAAATCAACGGCAGCATGTCCGTGCAGCGCCAGCACTGGGCCGACAACGTCTACTACGGACCGGGCCCGCTCGCCGGCGCGAACACGTGGAACAACACGGCCACGCTCGGCCTCTCGTACCACCTCGATCTCTGGGGTCAGGACAAGAACACCGCCGAGCGCGCGCTCGACATGGCGCACGCCACGGCCGCCGACGCGCGCGCCGCGCAGCTCGAGCTCGAAGTGAACGTGACGCGCGCGTACATCGATCTCTCGATGAACTACGCGCTGCTCGACATCGCCAAACAGACGCTCGCCGAGCAGCAGAAGATTCTCGCGCTCGCGCAAAAGCGCCTCGCGGGCGGCATCGGCACGCAGCTCGAAGTGAGCCAGGCCGAAACGCCGCTGCCCGAGTACGAGCGCCAGATCGACGCGCTCGAAGAAGCCATCGCGCTCGGCAAGAACCAGCTCGCCGCGCTTGCGGGCAAGGGCCCGGGCGCGGGCGAGTCGATCCAGCGCCCGGCGCTTTCGCTCGCCGCGCCGGCGGGCCTGCCCTCGGCGCTGCCGGCCGAGCTGATCGGCCATCGCCCCGACGTGGTCGCGGCGCGCTGGACCGTGGCCGCACAGGCGCGCGGCATCGACGTCGCGAAGGCCGACTTCTATCCGAACATCAACCTGCTCGTCTCGATGGGCGGCTATGCGGCGGGCGGCCCGCTGTTCCAGTTCCTCAAGTCGATGAGCGGCAGCTACGCGGGCGGGCCCGCGCTCTCGCTGCCGATCTTCGACGGCGGACGTCTGCGCGCGCAACTCGGCGCGCAATCGGCGGCCTATGACATCGCCGTGGAGCAGTACAACCAGACGCTCGTGAGCGCGCTCAAGGAGATCGCCGATCAGGTCGTTCGCATGCGCTCGCTCGCGACGCAAGAGGACGACGCGCATCGCTCGGTCGCGGCCGCGCAGCGCAACTACGACCTCTCGGAAGCGGGCTTCCGGCGCGGGCTCACCGACTACGTCAACGTGCTGATCGCGCAGACGCAGTTGCTGCGCGCGCAGGAAGGCGTCGCGCACATCCAGGCCGAGCGCCTGACCGCTCATGCGACGCTGGTGGCGGCGCTGGGCGGCGGCATGATCGATCCGGCGGCGGGACCGACGCAAGCCGAGCAATGGCCCGCGCACGGCAAGAAGACGCGCGACGTGCCGCTCATGCCCGCCGCGCTGTTCGCGCCGAAAGAGCCGGATGTCGACCCGGCCAGCGCCGCAAGCAAAGCCGCCACGACGAACGCACCGCGCGCCGACGCGGCGCGCGCGGCGGCCAGCGCCCACTAAGGCACGCGAAGATGCAAGCGTCCTCTCCCACCTCATCGCAGCCGGGCGGCCAGCGTCTGTTCCGGGCGTTCGCCGACTGGGCGCGCACCGACGGCCTCGTCTGGCTCTATCTCTTCAAGGCGATCGCCGCGGCGCTGATCGCGCTCGGCGTGGCGATGAAGCTCGACCTGCCCTCGCCGCGCACGGCCATGACCACGGTGTTCATCGTGATGCAGCCGCAAAGCGGCCCGGTGTTCGCGAAGAGCTTCTACCGGATCTGCGGCACGCTGGTCGGCCTCGTGGTCATGCTCGCGCTGATCGGCCTGTTTGCCCAGCAGCCCGAGCTCTTCATCGCCAGCACGGCGCTGTGGGTCGGCATCTGCACGGCGGGCGCCGCGCGCAACCGCAACTTCCGCTCGTACGGCTTCGTGCTCGCGGGCTATACCGCGGCGCTGATCGGCATTCCGGCCTCGCAGCATCCCGACGGCGCGTTCATGTCGGCGATGACGCGGGTGGCCGAGATCTCGATCGGCATCCTCGCCTCGGGCTTCGTCAGCGCCGTGGTGTTTCCGCAATTCACGGGCGAGTTGCTGCGCTCGACGGTGCGCCGCCGCTTTGCGTCGTTCGTCGACTATGTGTCGGCGTCGCTCGGCGGACGCATCGATCGTTCGCAGATCGAAGCGACCAACGCGCGCTTCGTGGCCGACATCGTCGGCTTCGAGGCGAGCCGCAGCACGGCCGTGTTCGAGTCGCCCGACTCGCGCATGCGCGCGGGGCGCCTCGCGCGCCTGAACACCGAGTTCATGGCCGTCTCGACGCGCTTTCACGCGCTGCACCAGTTGATGAACCGCCTGCGCGACAGCGGCTCGACCGTAACCGTCGAGGCGCTCGAGCCGTACTTTCGCGAGATCGCGCCGCGTTTCGAGAAGGCCGGCGAGCCCGTGCTCACGGCGGCCGATGCGGCGCATGTCGCGAAGCAACTCGAGGACTATCGCGCGACGCTGCCCAGGCGCGTGCGCGAAACGCGCGCGCAGCTCGAAGCCGATCTGGACGCGCAAGGCAAGCGCGCGGACACGCGCGCCGCGCGCCTGCTCGACTTCGACACCGCCACCGAGCTCTTCTATCGCTTCGTGCACGAGATGAACGAGTACACGGCGACCTACGCGTCGCTCGCCGTCGACACGCACTCGCGCGAGAAGTGGATCGAACGCTACGTCCCCCGGACCAACCTCGTCGCGGCCGGCGTGGCGGGCCTGCGCGCGGCCATCGTCATGGGGCTGCTCGCCGCCTTCTGGATCGCCACCGCGTGGCCGAGCGGCACGAATCTCGTGCTCACCGCCGCGGCCACCTGCGCGCTGGCCTCCGCCTCGCCGCAGCCCGCGCGCATGTCGAGCCAGATGGCGGGAGGCACGATGCTCGCCTCCGTGGTCGGCATGTTCCTCATGTTCGGCGTGTTTCCGCACATCGACGGCTTTCCGATGCTGTGCGTCGCGCTCGCGCCCGCGCTCGCCTTCGGCGTATTTCTCACGACGCGTCCCGCATATGCCGGCTACGGCATGGGCTACTGCATCTTCCTGTGCTTTCTCGCGGGCCCCGACAACGTCGTGCAGTACAACCCGGTCGGCTACATGAACGACGCGCTGGCGCTCGTCCTGTCGATGGTCGTCACGGCCCTCGCGTTCGCCGTGTTCCTGCCGCCCTCCACGCCGTGGCTGAGGAAGCGCCTCGTCGCCAATCTGCGCGGCCAGGCCGTGCATGCGTGCCGCGCACGCGGGTTCGGCAGAGGCGGGCTCACGGGCCTGCGCAACCGCTTCGAGAGCGGCGCGCGCGACCTGATGTTCCAGTTGCACGCGCTCGCGGGCAGCGACGCGGCGTTCCGCCATGACACGCTGCGCTGGATGTTCGCAACGCTCGAGATCGGCAACGCCGCCATCGATCTGCGCGAGGAGCTGGCCGCCGCATCCGCACAACGGGCGGCACAGCGGGCGACACAACGCGCCACGGACGCACGCGCGCCGCGCGCCGCCTGGCGCGACGCCACCGAGGCCACGCTCAAGGCCGTGGGCGCGCTGTTCGCGCGCCCCGACGCCCACCGCCACGCCAGCGCGCTCGCCACCACCCGTGCAGCCATCGCGACCTGCCACGACGTGCTCGAACAGATCGTGAGCGAAAACGCGCCGCGCGAAACGCGCCATCGGCTGCAGCGCATCCTGAGCCATCTGCATTTCATCCGCACCGCGCTCATCGATCCGCAATCGCCGTTCGCGGCCTATGCGGACACGCGCGCGCACGATGCGAACACCCCTCCCGGCAACCCGCAAGGAGCGAACCATGCCGCGTGACGTTGCGTTTCTCGACGCCTACATTCCGGCGATCGTGCTGCTCTTCATCCTGGGCGCGGCGATCACCTGGCTCATCGATTCCGTGCTGGCCCGCACCGGCCTCTACCGGATCGTGTGGCACCCCTCCCTTTTTCGCGTGAGCCTGCTCGTGGTCGTGTGCTGCGCGCTCGGGCTCGCCGTCTACCGCTGAACTCGTTGAAACACGCTGAACCGGATTCAAACGCATCATGACTATCCGAAACATCATTGGCTTTATCGCGACCGCGATCATTTTCGTCGTCGCCATCCTGGTCGGGCGCGTCCTGTGGGTGCACTACATGGACGAGCCCTGGACCCGCGACGGCCGCGTGCGCGCCGAAGTGGTCAACATCGCGCCCGACGTCTCGGGCGCCGTGGTCGAGCTGCCCGTGCACGACAACCAGTTCGTGCACAAAGGCGACCTGCTGATGCAGATCGATCCGTCGCACTATCAGATCGCCGTGGAGCAGGCGCAAGCGGCCGTGGCCGCGCGCAAGGCCGAGCTGACCATGAGGCAGGACGACGCCCGCCGCCGCGCCGACATGGACAGCCAGGTCGTCTCGCAGGAAAACCGCGAAAACGCCTCGCACACCGCCAACTCGGCGCAGGCGCAGTACCAGCAAGCGGTCGCCGCGCTCGACGCCGCGAAGCTCAACCTCGAGCGCACGCGCGTGATCTCGCCGGTGGACGGCTATATCACCAACCTGCAGGTATTCCAGGGCGACTACGCGATCGCCGGCCAGGCCAAGCTCGCGGTGGTGGACAGCCACTCGTTCTGGGTCTACGGCTACTTCGAGGAAACCAAGCTGCCGCGCGTGAAGGTGGGCAACAAGGCCGACATCAAGCTGATGAGCGGCGGCACGCTCGAAGGCCATGTGGAAAGCATCTCGCGCGGCATCTACGACCGCGACAATCCGCAAAGCCGCGAGCTGCTGGCCGACGTGAACCCCACCTTCAACTGGGTGCGCCTCGCACAGCGCGTGCCGGTACGCATCCACATCGACAAGGTGCCGGACGGCATGATCCTCTCCGCGGGCACGACCTGCACGGTGGTCGTGAAGCCGGGCGCTTGAGGCGCCGTGTCACGGCAAAAATGAATGAGCCAGAGCGCATCCGTGCGCTCTGGCTTTTTGCCGCGCTTGAACATTGTCTGAGGTTTTCCGACCATCGACCAGGCATCGTCTGACAGTGAATCGCCCGAAGCTGCAAAATCCCTCCCCGCGAATGCGCAAACTCCGACTGCCTTGACACGCCTCAACACAAAAACGCGCAACAACTAAGAGTATTCTGAGTTTCCCGTCCTTCGCACAGCCATTCCGCGTGAGCCTTTTCCACCAACACGTTCCGTTTTTCCTGACACGCGCCCGCGCAACGCCGCCCCATACCGCAGTGCGCGCGCCGGCGGCGCCGCGCATCGTCGTGCTGGGAATCGGCAATGCGCAATGGGGCGACGCAGGGTTCGGCATGCACGCCATCGAGCGCCTCAAGGCCGGCTGGCAGTGCGCGCCGCATGTGGAATTCGTGGCGGGCGGCACGCAGGGACTCGCGTTGCTGCCGCTCGTGGAGTCGGCGCAGCGCATGATCGTCTTCAACGCGGCCGACTTCGGACGCGCACCCGGCACGCTGTGCGTGCGCGAAGGCGACGCTGCCGCGCGGCATCTGCATACGCGCCCCGTCAGTCTGCATCAGATGGATTTCGCCGACGCGCTCGCGTGCGCCCAGCTCAAGGGCCGCTATCCGCGCGAGCTGGTGCTGATCGGCGTGCAGCCGCACGCGCACGACGATTACGGCACGGGACTCGGCGGCGCGGTGAGCGCGCAGCTCGACCCGGCCGTCGCGATCGCGTGCCGCTGGCTGCGGCGCTGGCATGCGCAGCCGCGTCCGCTCGCGTAGTGGTGAACCCGCGTTGCCCGCGCCCATTGCGCTGCACTATGCTCGACCATTCAGAGCCGGATCCGGCCGCCACGCGGGCGCGGCGCGCCGCGCAGCACCCGCGACACCGCACGGGAGGATGGACGTCATGCGCCGTTACCGCGAGTTCCACCGCGAATCGATCGAACGACCTGAAGACTTCTGGCGCCGCGAAGCGGCGCGCATCCACTGGGAGACACCGTTTGGCGAGGTGCTCGACCGCTCGAATCCGCCCTTCGCGCGCTGGTTCGCGGGCGGCCGCACGAACCTGTGCTTCAACGCCGTCGACCGGCATCTCGCCGCCCGCGCCCAGCAGCATGCGCTCGTCTACGTGTCGACCGAAACCGGCATCGAGCGCCGCTACACCTATGCCGACCTGCACGCCGAAGTGAACCGCATGGCCGCGGTCATGCGCTCGCTCGGCGTGCAGCGCGGCGATCGCGTGCTGATCTATCTGCCGATGATTCCCGAGGCCGTGTTCGCCGTGCTCGCCTGCGCCCGCCTCGGGGCGATTCATTCGGTGGTGTTCGGCGGCTTCGCGGCGCCGAGCCTCGCCGCCCGCATCGACGACGCGAGACCCGCGCTGCTCGTCTCCGCCGACGCCGGCGCGCGCGGCGGCAAGGTGATCGACTACACGCCGCTCGTCGACGAAGCGATGGCACGCGCCGAACATGCGCCGCCGCGCGTGCTGCTGATCGACCGGCAGCTTGCGCCCGAGCGCCTGAGCGCGCCCTATCTGGTCGACTACGAGCCGTTGCGCGAGCAGCATTACAACGCGCAAGTGCCGTGCGAATGGCTCGAATCGAACGAGCCCTCGTACGTGCTCTACACCTCGGGCACGACCGGCAAACCGAAAGGCGTGCAGCGCGACGTGGGCGGCTACGCCGTCGCGCTCGCCGCCTCGATGGAATACATCTTCGAGGGCCGCGCCGGCGACACCCTGTTCACGGCGTCGGATGTCGGCTGGGTCGTGGGGCACAGCTACATCATCTATGCGCCGCTGCTCGCGGGCATGACCACGGTGATGTACGAAGGCACGCCGATTCGTCCCGATGGCGGCATCTGGTGGCGTCTCGTCGAGCAGCACCGCATCAACCTCATGTTCACCGCGCCCACGGCGATCCGCGTGCTCAAGAAGCAGGATCCGGCGCTCCTGCGCGCCGCCGATCTCTCGAGCCTGCGCACGCTCTTTCTCGCCGGCGAGCCGCTCGACGAGCCCACCGCCGTCTGGATCGCGGACGCGCTCGGCAAGAACGTCGTCGACAACTACTGGCAGACCGAGACCGGCTGGCCGATGCTCGCGATCCAGGGCGGCGTGGAAGCGCTGCCGCAGAAGGTCGGCTCGCCGGGCGTGCCGTGCTACGGCTACGATCTCGTGCTGCGCAACGAGCATACGGGCGAGCCGTGCGCGCAAGGCGAGAAAGGCGTGATCACGCTGAGCTATCCGCTCCCGCCGGGCTGCATGCAAACGGTCTGGGGCGACGACGCGCGTTTCGTGAAGACGTATTGGGAAAGCGTGCCGGGCCACCAGGTGTATTCGACCTTCGATTGGGGCGTGCAGGACGAAAACGGCTACGTGACGATCCTCGGCCGCACCGACGACGTCATCAACGTCGCGGGCCACCGGCTGGGCACGCGCGAAATCGAAGAGGCGATCTCGTCGCACCCGGCGGTCGCGGAAGTGGCCGTGGTGGGTGTGAACGACACCGTGAAGGGGCAAGCCGCACTCGCGTTCGTGGTGCTGCGCGATGCGGGCATGGCGGCGGCCGCGGCGGCGGATTCCGCCGAGGCGGACAAGCTCGCCGCCGCGCTCGCGGCGACCGTGGACCGCCAACTGGGCGCCATCGGGCGGCCGGCGCGCGTGCATTTCGTCTCGATGCTGCCGAAGACGCGCTCGGGCAAGCTGCTGCGCCGCGCGATCGCGGCGCTCGCCGAGGGGCGCGATCCGGGCGAGCTGCCGACCATCGAGGACGCGGCGGCGCTGGAGCAGATCCGCGCGGTGGTGGCGCAGGCCGGCAAGGCGTGAGGCGGCGGCGCCCCTGACCTGAGGCGCTCGCCCGGTCGCGGCAGCGCGCCATGCGGCAATCGACGGCGCGAGCGTGCCGCCCTCAGGAAAGCTGGGCGCCGCGATCGGTGGCGCCTTGCGCCCGGCCGTGCTCCTCGTCCGACTCGGCGGCCAGCGCGCCGCCCTCGCCCGCTTCGGCGCGTGCGCGCGCTGGCAATGCCGCCACCGCCAGCGCCGCCACGAGCCCCGTCACCGCGAAAGCCACGAAGTTCCACGACCAGTCCGCGCCGACGCTCGCGATATAGCCGCCCATGAGCGGCCCGCACATCGCGCCGAAACGCGCGAAGGACAGCGCCCAGCCCGTGGCCGCGCCACGCGCGTGGGACGGATAGAAGTGCGTGAGATACCCGGTGAGGATCAGCGAAGCGGAGATGCTGCCGATGCCCGCGAGCGCCACGAGCGCATAGCTCACGAAAAGCGCGTTGCGGGTCATCAATGCGGCGATCGCGAGTGCGCCGACGCCATAGGCCAGCGCGACCGTCGCGCGCACGCCGAAGCGGTCGGCGATCTTGCCGAGCACCACGCCGCCGCACGCGGAAGTCAGGCTGAATACGAACAGGAAGGCGAGACTCGAGCCGAGCGCGTAGCCCTGCTTGCGCATGATCATCGGCAGCCAGGTATTCAGGCCGTACACGAGCAACATGCCGCAGAACAGCGCGATCCAGAAGCAGACCGTCGCGCGCAGGCGGCGCCGCGCGAAGATCGCGGCCACCACGTCGCGCAGGCGGGCCTGTTGGTGAACTGCGTGGGCTGCGGCGCGTGGCGCTTCGGTGAGCGCGCCCGTCACGCCGAGCCGGGCGGCGAGCGCCCTCGCCTCGCTCCCGCGTCCGCGCGCGGCCAGATATTCGAGCGACTCGGGCAAAGCGCGCGCCATCGGCACCAGCGCGAGGAGCGGCAGCGCGCCCACGGCCATCACGCCGCGCCAGCCCCATGCGGGCAAGAGCGCCATGGCCACGAGCGCCGCGCACAGGATGCCGAGCGAGTAGCCCGAGTACATCATCCCGTAGTTGAAGCTGCGCCGCGCGGGCGGCGAATACTCGATGGTGAGCGCGGCGGCCAGCGGAATCACGCCGCCAAGGCCGAGGCCGCCCAGGAACCGGCACAGACCGAACCCGACCGGCGTGGGCGCGAGCGCGGCGCCCGCCATGGTGAGCGAGAACAACGCGACGCAGGCCAGCAGCATGCGCCGCCGCCCGAGCAGGTCGCCGAGCGTGCCGATCGCCATGCCGCCGAAGAACATGCCCGCGAGCGCGTAGCTGCCGAGCGCGCCGAGCTGCATCGGCGTGAGGCTCCAGTGGCGGTCGGCGGCCAGCGCGGGCAGCACCGCGCCGAGGCTGCCGACGTCGTAGCCTTCGAACAGGACGGACAAGCCGCAGACGAGCAGGACGACGCGCGTCGTGCGCGCGGGGATGGAGCGGGCATCGGACATGGGCGGGTACGGCGCCGTCCCGCCCGGGCTTATCGAGGCGCCTTAAGGTGTCTGAGGGAGTCTTAAGGCGCGGGCACGGGCTTTCGGGCGCGGTCGGTCAATGGGCAGTTGAACGGTACGCGCCAGATTACTTTAGATATAAATAGTTTCACAGTCATTGTTAACCCGCGCCCACGGGGCGACTGCGGGCGCCCCAGACCGGCGCCGCTCAGCGCCCCGCCGGGGGGTACGACGCGAGAAAGCGCCGCAGGATCCCCGTGGAATAGGTCCCGGCGATCTCGGTGAGGAACGACGAAAACGAGGTGCTCGCGTGCTCGTCGGCGGTATCGGAGATGGTTCGCACCACGGCGCACGGCACCTCGTACTCGTGGCAGACCTGGGCGATCGCGGCGCCTTCCATTTCCACCGCGAGCGCGTCGGGCAAGGCCTCGCGCAGCGCGGCCACGGCCGCGGCGCTCGCCACGAACTGGTCGCCGCTGATCACGAGTCCGCGATGCACGCGCGGCAACGCGGTGCCGAAGCGCGGCAGCGCGGCGCTAAAGCGCGCCGCCAGCGCCGCGCTCTCTTGCTCGACGAAACGCTCGCACGCGGCCGCCAGCGCGTCGGCGAGCGCGCGGTCGGCATCAAAGCGCGAACGCGCGAGCAACGGGATCTCGTGGCGCGGAAACAGCGGTTCGGCATTCATGTCGTGCTGGAGCAGCGTCTCGCCCACCACTACGTCGCCGACGTGCACGTCCGCGCCCACCCCGCCCGCGACGCCCGTGAAGACCACCGCGCCCACGTCGAATACGTGGATCAGCGCGCTCGCCGTGGCCGCCGCGGCTACCTTGCCGACGCGCGCGAGCGTCACCACGCAGGGCACGCCGTGCACCGTGCCGACGTGATAGTCGCGCCGCCCGAGCGTGCGCGTCACGACGCCCGATTCGGCCTGCATGGCGGCGATCAGGTCGCCGAGTTCCTGAGGCAGCGCGGCGAGCACGCCAAGCGGACGCGCCGCGAGTCGACCGGCGGCGCCGGATGGATGGGACGATGGGTTCATGGCTTCCATGGCCTGGCGAATTGCGTCGAAGGGATACGTCGATTGGCGCAGGGCGGCGCTCACTCCACCGGCTGCAGCTTCGCCACGGCCAGCGCGAGCCACTTCTCGCCGTGGCGCTTGAAGCGCACCTGCGCCTTGGCGTCGGTGCCGCTGCCTTCGAGCGCCGTGATCGTGCCCTCGCCGAACTTCGTGTGGAACACGACCTGCCCCACGCGAAAGCCCGTCTCGGCCGCGCGCTGCTCGTTGGCGAACGCGGGCGCCGGGCTCTTGTCCGCGATATAGGCATCGCGATCGCGGCTGCCGCCACCACTGTTGCCGCCGCCCGGGCGGGCGAACCAGTCGCGGCCCCAGCCGGCGTTGTCCGAGCGCCCGCCCCAGCGCGCGCCCGCCTCGACCTTCGGCGTGAGCCACTTGAGCGACTCCTGCGGCAGTTCGTCGAAGAAGCGCGAGCGCACGTTGTAGCGCGTCTGGCCGTGCAGCAGGCGGCTCTGCGCGAACGAGATATAGAGCCGCTCCTTCGCGCGCGTGATCGCCACGTACATGAGGCGGCGCTCTTCTTCGAGGCCATCGGCCTCCATCGCGCTGTTCTCGTGCGGGAACAGCCCTTCCTCCAGGCCGGTGATGAACACCGCCGTGAATTCGAGACCCTTCGCGGCGTGCACGGTCATCAGCTGCACGGCGTCCTGCCCCGCCTGCGCCTGGTTGTCGCCCGCCTCGAGCGACGCATGCGAGAGGAAGCCCGCGAGCGGCGTCATGAGGTCGGGGTTCTGCGCGGGGTCGGTGATCGCGGGTGCGTCGAGCACTTCGAGTTCGCCTTCTTGCGAGACGATCTCCGGCGCGCTGCTCGCGCCCGGGCGCAGCGGAATCGAGCGCGCGGGCGTGTCCATGCCGTAGCCTTCCTCGCTCACGAACGCGGTGGCCGCGGTCACGAGCTCCTGCAAGTTCTCGAGCCGGTCCTGGCCCTCGCGCTCGTTCTGATAGAACTCGGCGAGACCGCTCATGCGTACGGTGTACTCGACGGTTTCGGGCAGGCTCATCTGCGCGGTTTCGGCGCGCATCTTGGCGACCAGATTCGCGAACGCACCGAGGCTCGTGCCGGCCTTGCCCGTGACGTAGGGAATCGCCGCCGCCATCGAGCAATTGTAGAGGCGTGCCGCATCCGCAAGCTGCTCGATCGAGCGCGCGCCGATGCCGCGTGTCGGGAAGTTCACGACGCGCGCGAACGCGGTGTCGTCGTTGGGGTTGTCGATCAGGCGCAGATACGCAAGCGCATGCTTCACTTCCTGGCGCTCGAAGAAGCGCAGGCCGCCATACACCTTGTACGGCACGCCGGCGTTCACGAGCGTGTGCTCGATCGTGCGCGACTGCGCGTTGCTGCGGTAGAGCACCGCGATCTCGTTGCGCGCGAGGCCCTGATTGATGAGCGCGCGCACCTCCTCGACGATCCAGCCCGCTTCCTGCGAGTCGGTGGCCGCCTCGTAGACGCGTACCGGCTCGCCGTGGCCCGCGTCGGTGCGCAGGTTCTTGCCGAGGCGCCGCGCGTTGTGCGCGATCAGATAGTTCGCGGCATCGAGAATATGACCGTGCGAGCGGTAGTTCTGCTCGAGCTTGATCAGATGCTTGACGCGAAACTCCTCTTCGAAGTCGCGCATGTTGCCGACGTTCGCGCCGCGAAACGCGTAGATCGACTGGTCGTCGTCGCCCACGGCGAAGATCGCGTTGCCCGGCCCCGCGAGCAGCTTGAGCCACGCGTACTGGAGCTTGTTGGTGTCCTGGAACTCGTCGACGAGGATGTCGCGAAAGCGCGCCTGATAATGCGCGCGCAACGGCGGGTTGTACGCGAGCAGTTCGTAGCAGCGCAGCAGCAGCTCGGCGAAATCGACCACGCCTTCGCGCTGGCACTGCTGGTCGTAGGC
>Ga0164242_10001407_pt1 | contig 28507 bp, 25 predicted proteins | sample OricomgcompostMG_FD_108783 | JGI IMG/M metagenome (GOLD analysis project Ga0164242, IMG submission 108783) | Miracle-Growth compost microbial communities from Emeryville, California, USA - Original compost - Miracle growth compost (MG) ...
AGGTTACAAGTCACCTCCCCGAAGCATTTCGCAGACTAGTCACGTCCTTCATCGCATTTCTAAGCCTAGGCATCCACCATGCACCCTTCACGTTTCCAATGCGGAAACCTGAATACCACTTACGATTTTCGTGTCCAACAGCATCGCTGCCATTGGACCTCGATTTGATGCAATTTCAATTTCGTTTCGCATCCGCGCGAGCGGAACGCGAAACTCGTTGAATACCTTACCTATTCGTCTGTCAAAGGTCCCGTATCTCGGCCAAGAAAAAACGCGCCTTCGGGGCGCGGATGAAAAGCCAGGCGGCTCTCCGTTAAACGCTCCGTTTGGCTAGTGATTTCTTGGTAATAGACACGTACTAGCGAGTATATAGGGAGCGGTTTGGCATGTCAACTAAACGGCGGAACGGCCGGCTGCCAGAGGCAGCCGGCCGTTCCTTCTGAACTCCTAACGATGTGATTATCGAACCTCCTCCCGCATCTTCTCCAGGATGCGCGCCGCTTCCGCCTGGCCGCCGAGTCCGAAGGCAAGGCCAAAGGCGAGCGCGAGCGCGACTACCACGCCCGTGAAGAGCGGCTGGATGAAGTCGGTCGCGACCTGCAAGTGGTCGAGCGCGGCGAGGATAGCGAATATCCAGATGGCCCAGCGCGCGATCGAGCCCAGGAGGTTGGCCGAACGAAGGTGCGCCGCACGAGCTGACCCCGCAACCACCTTCTGCGTAGCGTCGGCGACGACGGCGGCCACGAGAAGGATGAGGACCGCGATGATGACCTGAGGGAGGTACCCGAGCACGACCGTGCGCAGGAAGATGGTCACTTCCGTGAGGTGCAGCACGTCGAGCGCGGCGACCAGGAAGACGACGATGAAGAACCACTTCACGAGGAAGCCGAGGAACGCGCCGGACTTCATGCGGAAGCCCGCGCGCTCGACGATGCGTTCGACGCCTGCCGAACGGAGCGCCTGATCAACGCGGAGCGAATCAATTATCTGCGCGACGATCCTGCCGAGGCCGGCTCCGATGAGCCAGCCGATGACGAAGATGATGACGGCGACGATCAGGTTCGGGATGAAGGCGATGAGGCCGTACGAGAGCCCCTCGAACGACTGCGTGAGCACGTCTGCCCAGGTGGTGAGAAACATAGATGGCGTAAGCTTATGCTGCTAAAGCTACCGCGAAGCGGTACTTAAAGTGTACCAGCCTATTGGAGCCCTATCCGGTCAAGGAGGGTGCGGTGGGGAAAATCGAAGATATCCCGCAAGAGGCGGTCGTAGACGCCGCGACGGTACTTGAAGTCCTCCGTGGAGAAGGCGGCGAACCGGAACTCCCGGCCCAGCTTCGCCTCGAGCGCCCGAATGGCGCTCTCGAGCGCCCTCTCGTCGAGCTTGTCCCCTACGACGAGGATATCGGCCTTCGTCTCGACGGCGCCCGTGAAGAGGCCCGAGAGCACGATCAGGCGGACGGAACCCGCCTTCTTGATGGATGCGATTATCTCCGAATCCCCGAGGCTGGTCGTCGAGCGGATGAAGGCCTTGAGCGCGTCGTAATGCGGGAACGAGCGGTTCGCCGCGTACTGCGCGGCACCCTTCCCCGCCTTCTTGCGGACGATGCCGGCGGCCAGGAGCGCGTTCACTTCCTTGCGCGCCGCGTCCTTGGCGACCTTCGCGCGCGCCGCGATATCGGCCACCGTGAACGACCCGTCGTCATTGAACATGAAGAGGCGCAGGAGCTTGAGGCGGGCGAACGAGCCGAACAGTCGAGAAAGCGGATCCATAGGTATAGGGACATTCTATCTAGTCTTGTCGCTTCCCTGCAAGGAAGTTGCCTCAACCGGGAAATGATGTTCTGGTCAGCCGCTCGCCGCAGGGCGGATGCTAAGCTGGAAGGATGTCGGACATCTCACCGGTGCTCACGGCGGCGCTCTCCGCATCCCCGCTCGTCACCTATAGCGTCATCGCGCTCCTCACGATCGTCGAAGGGCCGGTCGTCTTCGTCGTTTCCGGCTTCCTCCTCAAGCTCGGCGCCGTCTCCCTGCTTCCGCTCTTCGTGAGCCTTACCATCGGCGACCTCATCGGCGACGCCGTGTGGTACTGGATCGGGCGGCGCGTCCTCAAGCGGACGCTGCTCAGGCACGGAAGCTACATGAGCCTCACCCAGCAGAAGCTCGAGTCGCTCGAAGCGACGTTCCTGCGCCATTCTTCCTGGCTGCTCTTCGCATCGAAGGCGACGCTCGGCTTCGGCACCTCGGCCGGCACCATCCCGATGCTCATGACGGCCGGTGCGGTGAAGTATCCGTTCCGCACGTACCTCCTCCTGAACCTCCTCGGCGAGTGCGTCCTGCTCGCGATCATGCTCAGCATCGGCTACCTGTTCGGCACGTCGTACCAGACCATCTCGGCCGACCTCAAGGAGTGGTTCCTCATCGGCATTGGCGTTTTAGTGGTACTTGGTGCTATCATGCTCGCCAGACTGAACACGCAGAAAGGACAGGAACAGTGATCTCATTCATCATCCCTACCCGTAACGAGGAAAAGGCGCTCGAGCGGACGCTCGTGGCGCTCTCGGCATATACGGGCCCGAAGGAGATCATCGTCTCCGACGGGAACAGCACCGATGCGACGCTCGATATCGCGCGGTCATACGCCGATCAAGTCATCGTTCATGCCGGCCCTGTGCGACAGAATATCGCACAGGGCCGGAACGCGGGCGCGTTCGCCGCGCGAGGCGACATCCTCGTCTTCCTCGACGCGGACGTCATCATCGACGACATCGACGCGTTCTTCGAACGGGCGCTCGCCCGCTTCGAGGACGAACGCGTCTCCGCGCTTACCGTCACGTGCCGCGTCTTCCCCGAGGACGAGACGTTCATGGACTGGCTCGTCTTCGGCGCGGTGCTTCCGCTCTCGTTCTACATCCAGAACAACCTGCTGCGGACGGGCGGCTCCACCGGCGAGTTCCAGATGGTCCGCGCGAGCGCATTCGCGAACGTGGGCGGGTACGACGAAGGCCTGGTGACCACGGAAGACATCGACCTCTTCTGGCGGCTCGCCAAGCACGGCCGGACGCTGTTCCCGCTCGACCTCGCCGTGCACCACACGGGCAGGCGCGCCCACATCGTCGGCTGGCCGAAGCTCCTGCGGGACTGGGCGGTCGACTTCGTGAGCGCCATCCTGTTCCGCCGCTCGGTCACGCAGGAATGGGAAGTCATCCGCTGACGACCCTTCCACAACTCAAAAGCACCTGGCTTCCGCCAGGTGCTTTTTTCGCGCGAGGAACGCTGCGAGGCTACTTGAGCGTAACCTTGCCGCCTGCCTCTTCGATCTTCGCCTTGAGGGCGTCGCCGTCCTCCTTGCTGACGTTCTCCTTGAGCATGCTCGGAGCGCCGTCGACGAGGTCTTTCGCCTCCTTGAGGCCGAGGCCGAGCGCCTCCTTCACCGCCTTGATGACGGCGATCTTGTTCGCGCCTGCGTCGGAGAGTTCCACGTTGACCGTGGACTTCTCTTCCTCGCCGCCGGCTGCGCCGGCTGCCGGGCCGGCGACCGCGACGGCGGCTGCCGAGACGCCGAAGCGCTTCTCGAGCGCCTTCACGAGCTCGGAGAGCTCGAGCACGCTCATGCTTTCAACCTGCTCGACGAGGGCCTTGAACTTCGCCGGAACCTCAGCCTTCTCCTCTTCAGGAGCGGCTTCGGCTGCCGGAGCTTCAGGAGCTGCCTCCTCTGCAGGAGCGGCTTCCGTGGCCTCTTCGGTCTTTACTTCTTCTTCTGCCATACTGAATATCTTAGGGATAAGGGTGCCGCTCTTATGCAGCTTTCAATTCACGCACTTTATCGAGCGCGATGACGAGGCCCTGGATCGGGCTGTTGATCACGTTCACGAACATGCCGCGGAGTACCGGTACCGGCGGGATGGTGGCGATGGCCGTCATGCCTGCCGCGTCCAGGTAGCGGTTCTCGAAGATGCCGCCGCGGATGGCGAGCGCATCCTTGTGCGCCTTGCCGGCGTCATAGATGCCGCGCGCCGCTGCCGTCGCATCGTCCTTGGACCAGGCGAGCGCGAGTTCGCCGGACATGTCCGGCACCTCGCCCTCGTATCCCTGCTCCGCGAGGACGCGCTTCACGAGCGTCTTCTTCGCGACGTAGTAGCTGACGCCTTCCTGCTTCAGCGCCTTGCGCATCGCCGACGTGTCGGAGACGGACAGGCCCTTGAAGTTCACGAAGACGACCGATACGGCATCCTTGAGCGCATCCGCGAGCTTCGCGACGATGTCCTCTTTCTTTGCTTTGGTAATTGCCATAGTGGTGTGTTCGTACGGCGGAAACGAGAACGGCCCGGGCTGATGCCTGGACCGTTCGAGGGGGATACCATGCGCCTGGGTCTGCGCCGGAAGCGGCTCTGCCGATTCCTCATGGTTCGTTCCTCGGCCAGGCTTCTGCTCCGTCATGCGCGTGCACGCCTTGGAGCTGCTGGCTGTCTTCGGTCCGTACCAGGGCACAATATCAGGCTTTCACCAGCGGCGCAACTACAAATAACTACGACAAATTCGCCGATTAGGGCCAGTGTTTACGGTGCCGACGGTCGGAAGCAGTACGAATAACTACAACAATTTCAATCGACGCGTTTCCAGTACCAACGGCGAAAGCCCCGCCGGAGCGGGGCATTCGCCTTGTAGCTTATTGCGACTCAGTCGCGTTTAGCTAGGGATGTAGACCGGATTGGTCTGGAAGTCCCCGTTATTCGAGGTGTTGAAGTCAACAAGCGTCGAACCGGCACCCGACGTCGAACCCGTCGTGTTGTAGTAGAGGTCCGTCATATCGACCTCGTACGTACCCGACGTATTCGGATTGAGGGTCACCGTGAGGGTGAAGGTCTCGGTGTCGCCTGCGCGGACTACGTAGTAGGCGTTGCCCGTACCGGACTTGTCTGCGGTCGAGGTAAGTACGGCTGCAGCGCTACCGGAGAAGGCATTGGCCGCATCATCCGTGTAGAGCACGCCGTTCGAATTCGATGCGCTCGTTCCTGCACCGGTAGGGACATAGATGTCGTCATCGCCTGCCGTCACGTCGAACCTGACAGTGTAGGTTCCATAGCTATCGGAGACCGTCTGCAATGTCGTCACGCTCGAACTGGTGTTCGTGCCGTCTACGTCGATGCCAGTGGTCGAGAAGGTGAAGGTGTTGCCGTTGACGGAGCCCGAGACGTCAGTCACATCGCCTGATCGGTCGCCTTCCGCTTCGATATCGTCGCCATCCAGAGTAAAGCGAATAGTATCGCCTTCATCGAAGCCGGTCAGCGACATCGGCGAGACCTGGATAGAGAGCGTGAAGTCTACGGTATCGTCCGAATCAACATTAACGTCCAGGTCATCGAAGTCGATGGTCCCGTTGTCGTTCACATCGCCGCGATAGGTATCTCCCCCGATATCGAGCGTTGCGCGACGGATCATATCGCTCAGGTCAGCTGATGCGTTCGTATCTACCGTGAATTTCATATCGGTGACGTCAGCGTCAGCGTCGCCGCGATTGCGGATCTCGCCGGCAAGTACATCCTGCTCATCCGAAGTGCTATTCGTCTTGGTAACGAACACGCCTGCGCGCGGGTTATCCGAGCTTGCACGGACGGTAAGATCGCCGTTCGCTTCTTCATCGAATCCGACGCGTACGGTATCCCCCGTATCCCCCGTGTACTGCTGGATGCCCGCAGCATCGACGGCACGGATGCCATTGTCAGGAATGTCGAGGTTGAAGGTCTGGTCCATGTCCGAACTGTCGATATTGTTCTGGGCATCGGCACGGATAGAGAGCTCAGCGGTGTCACCTTCGCGGATGATGCCATTGACCGGGATATCTATCGAGTAGTAGTCGTTCGAACCGGAATGGTCGGAATCGTCATCCTGCTCGTCCCAGTCGCTGCGAGAACCGGCGTCTACTGAACCGATGCGCGTATTGCCGTCATACACCGAGAGCTGATCGAAGTAGTTCCACGGACGCTCGCTTGCGGAATTGCTTGAGAGCGTCGGCGTGAGCTCGACCGTCACGCGCTGGACGTTGATATCGCCGCCGTTCACATCGAACTGTGCGGAGGCAATTTCGGTATCGGAGTCGCCTTCAGCGAGATCGTCACCGGTGCGGAGGTCATAATTGCGGAGATTCGCTTCGCCACCAGAGAGCGCGGTCGAGGTGTTGTTGTTTCCGGTCGTACAGGACTGGCCGGTCGTCGGGCTATAGGCATAGCCCGGGAGGCAGCCTGGTACCGTCGAAACGCTGGTGCCGGAGCACGGCTGGCCCGTCGTGCTGCTGTAGGCAGCGCCTGGCGTACAGCCTGGAACGGCCGGAGCCGTCGAGAGCATCGCGTTTATGCTCGTACGGGTGATAGGACCGAAGTACCCGACGTTCGGCTGGATACCGTGCGCCGTCTGGTACGCAGCGACTGCAGCGCGCGTCTGCGCGCCGAAGTACGTCGTCGGACCGGCCGGGATGCTGTAGCCGTTGGCCATGAGCCATGACTGGAGCGCGTAGACGTCCGTACCCGTCGAGCCGAGGGTGAGGTCGCGCGTGAACGGCGCGACGGTCACCGTCGTCGTGGTCGTGGTGGTCGCCGTCTGCGCCTGTGCGGCGAAGCCATAGCCGAACATGCTGAAGACGAGCGCCATGCCGGCGACGGCGGCGGACGTTTTCTGCGTGAATGTAATAATCTTTTTCATACTGAATCAATAAGGTTAGGTTCTTGGTAATTAAGAAACACCCGAACGGGCCGCTATCGCCGGGCGGCATTTTCCGGTTGTCGTAAGGTCCGTAGTATTAAGGACTCTTGTCAGTCAGATGCAGCCGTTTCAATCGTTGTGCCTTTCTGTGCATTCATCCTTCCCTATATAAAGAGCCGTATAGAGTATGTCTAACTTACGAGCGGTAAAGATAGGGTGAAGATTCTTAGTATTCGCATATATAGCAAAACCCCCGCTTTCGCGGGGGTTTTGCTATCACTAACTTTTAGTTAGACGAGATTGCTCTCGAATCTACTAGCTAGGGATGTAAGCCGGATCAGTCTGGAAGTCGCTGTTATCCGAGACATCGAAGGTGCTGAGGCTACCGTAGAGGTCCGGAGTGTAGCGAACGCCATCCAGGTCGACTTCGTACGTGCCGGAAGCAGACGGGTTGAGGGTCACCGTGAGGGTGAAGGTCTCAGTGTCGCCTGCGCGGACAACGTAGTAGTCGCTGGTGTGACCAGATGCGCCATCCTTGTCGGCCGTGGAGGTAAGAACCGCCGTGGTCGTACCAACGAAGGTGTCTGCACCATCCGTGGTGTAGGTGATACCCGTGGTCGAAGCCGACGTGGTCGTACCTGCACCGTTCGGGACGTAGATATCATCGTCGCCTGCAGTCACATCGAACTTGATGGTGTAGGTGCCGTAGCTATCAGCCGTCGTGTTGAGGGTCGTCACGCTCGAGTTTGCGCTCGTGCCTGAGACTTCAACGCCGGTGGTCGAGATGGTCTGCTGGTTACCGTTTACGGTACCCTTGACAGTCGAATCATCACCCTTGTCAGAACCTTCTGCTTCAACATCGCCATGCGAGAGGCTGAAGGTAAGGGACTGGCCATCTGCCGGGTAGTGGTTCTTCTGGCTGTAGAGTTCAACCGAGAGAACGCCGTCAATCGTGTCGTTTCCGTCGACCGTCGTGTCGAGGTTGTCGAAGTCGATCGTGTTGTCGGAGTTGATGTCACCCGTGTAATCATCACCATCGATGGTGAGGGTTGCACGACGGATGATATCGGTGATATCAGTGTCCGGACCTGCAGAAGAGGTCGTAGCGACACGGAACTTCATGCTGTCGAGATCTGCATCGGCATCATCCGAGTTCTTGACCTCGAAGGCAAGAACATCGAAGTCATCCGAGGTGTCGTTCTCGTCAGCGACGAGGACGCCAGCGTCCGGATTGTCCGAACCCTCGCGGAGCGTGAGGTCGCCGTTCTCAGCCTCATTGAAGCCGAAGGTTACCTCATTGCCATCCTCACCGGCGTACTGCTGGATACCAGCAGCATCGACGGCGCGAAGACCGTTGTCCGGAACCTGAACATAGAAGACCTGATCGGTATCATCCGAATCAATGGTGTTCTGTGCGTCAGCACGGATCGAGAGCTCTGCATTGTCACCCTCCTTGATCACGCCGTTGGTCGGAATGTCGATGGAGTAGTAATCATTGCCGTTGTTGTCTCCATGGTCGCTGTCAGCGTCCTCCTGATCCCAGTCGGACTTCGAGCCTGCGTCTACATCACCGATCTTCTTGCCATTGGCATAGACCGAGAGAGAGTCGACGTATTCCCAAGGATGCTCGTTCGTGTTCGCATCGTCGAGCTTCGGGGTGAAGTCGACAGTCACGCGCTGAACGTTGATATCGCCGCCATCGACATCGAATTCCGCCGAAGCGATTTCGCTGTCGGTGTCGCCCTCGGAGAGGTCGTCACCAGCATGCATGTCGAAATTGCGGATATCAGCCTCGCCGCCGGAGAGAGCACCCGTAGAGGTGCTGCCACCCGTGGTCGAGCCAGTACATGCCTGGCCAGTTACCGGGCTGAAGGCGTAGCCTGCTGCGCAACCCGGAACCGTGGTGGAACCGGTTGCACCGCCAGCTGCGTTTACCTTAGCGCGAGTGATCGGGCCGAAGTAACCTGCTGCCGGGGTGATGGCATTAGCTGCCTGGTAGGCTGCAACAGCTGCCTGCGTCTGGGAACCGAAGTAACCGGTTGCGCCAGCCGGGATGCTGTAGCCGCCTGCGATGAGCCACGTCTGGAGTGCCGTAACATCGGCGCCAGTGGAACCGATGGTAAGGTCACGCGTGAACGTAACCGAAGTGGTGGTCGAAGTAGTGGTCGTCGTGGTGGTCTGCGCGCCTGCGAGAGGAGCGAAAGACATCGCCACGAGGCCGAAGCCGGCGACCGCTGCTGCGACGCGTGCAACGTTGGTGGTTGCCTTAGTCATAACAGTTTTCTTTTTAAGGGTTTTGAGCGGAGCGTACGGACGCGATTACGAGTATGGTGCGTCTCGAACGCTCACGCATTTTAGTAATTGATCAATTTTGAAGAGGAACATTTCACACTATCCGACAGGGCGCATTGTCGACTCACGTCCCATCGGCTAGTTGGCAAATGCCAGGTGTGTCCTGAGTCCAGTCATATAAGGAAGAGTGCTTCAGTACTGATGCCCGCCTCTGTGTGCAAGACGAGCGGGCCAGGGAAACCTTACGGTTCCCTGGCTGACATTACGAACGTGCCGATTGCCATCGGCACTATAGGCCTGAGCGCTTCGTACGCATGTAGCGGATTGAAGATCAGGTGAATGTCAACGAGCCGAACTCTCAGTTACGCTGCCGTTTCAGAATGTGCCCCATCCGTTCGGATACCTAGTAAGTATACCGAGCGGACGCTCGTATCCTAGGTATGAAGAATGTGGATAACCGCCCAATCGCTGCGCTACCGCGCCATAGGAGAATGCAACGGATCGCTTCCTCCAGGCAGGGTCGCAGAGAAATCAGGCCGTTATCACACCCTAGAAAATAGCATTTTCATGAAGGAACGTCAACGCGCCAAGCTATAGACGGTCCAGCGCCGCTCCCCCTCTTTCGCTACCTCGCCGACATCGATGAGCGCCTGGAGATCGCGCTGGATGGTCTTCTCGCTCACTTCGCGGATGAGGGTCGAGATATCCTTTATATAGGAAGGACCCTTTGAGCTGAGGATTGAGACGATGGCCTTGCGACGCTCAGCATTTCGCTCATCGCGTGAGGTGTCCTTTATACTTTCTTCATATTGTCTTTTAGATTGTCCTTTATGTGTAGGTGCTGCCTTCGGCTTCGGCTGGGTTACCGGCACAGAGGCAGGGGCGGCAAGCGGAGCACTTTCCCGCGCTGCTTCCTTCGCGAGCGCAGCGAGCGTCGGCGCATCGTCGAGGAAGAGACGTGGCTCTTCATACGTCGCTACTTCCTGGAGGAGCTGGTGCGCTTCCCCGGCGATGAGCTCTGCATTCATCGGTGAGAGGAGACCGCCGGTGCGCGCGATCGAGAGCACGCTCGAGAGGGCGAGGAGTTCGCGTGACATGCCGTCGCGTGCGGCGCCGGGCGGAAGGATCGCGGCATCGACGAGTCCGACGGCAACCTGGTCCATGCGATCGCGGAGCGCAGGCGCGGTGCGGAAGGCTGGGGACACTAGATGGATAGCTTTGGCGAGCCGTTCGGCTTTTTTATAGATATAGACGCGACGTATGTCTTTTTCAAATATGTTCGAAAATATACCTTTATCTAGGACGAACGTATCTGAATGAGCACGTATATCGTGTCCTTTTGATACATTCACCTCGCCTCCGTGTCTCTTAGAGTCCATGAGAAAAGATATAAGACATTCCAGTCATTACGGACAGTATACGCGCCTGGAGCCAAATGCAAAGCGTCCGAAAGAAGCGGCGGCGCAGGGCCTGCGGGGCTAGCTCGCAGCCCGTAAATAAATGCTAAAATGGCGAGGTAATGGCGAAGCGAAAGTCGAAGAAACGCGGAGGCGACGAGTACGATGCGCTGGCGAAATGGGCCGGCGGCATTTTGCTTATCGCGCTGGGCTTCATCCTCGCCCTCGGTGCCGCCGGCTATGCCGTGCAGAGCCCGTTCGGCGGTGATCTCGGCAATCTCATCTTCACCTATACGTATAGGGCCCTCGGCCTCGCGGCATACCTCCTCCCTGTCCTCGTTGCCGGCCTGGGCGTCGGAATTCTCACGGGAAGCACGTTCAAGCCGACCCTTACCGGCCTGGGCGTCGTCCTCATGCTCGCCTCCGCCCTCACCTTCCTAGGCGCGGTGGATCCGAACACTGCCGAACAGCCAGGAACCGGCGGCGCGCTCGGCACCTGGGCTGGGCTCGAAGTGATCCACCTCTTCGGCTTCCTCGGCGCGCTCGTGCTCCTCGGCGCGCTCATCCTCGTCGGTCTCGGCATCGTTACGGACATCCAAGCGCTCTTCGGGCACGTCGGCGCGCTCGGGAGCAGAGCGGGCGGCGCCATCGGTTCCATCAAGCTCGGCCGTTCCTCCGATGAAGACGGCGAGGAGCCAGAATACGAAGAATATGAGGAGGAAGGAGAGGGTGCGGACGAGGATGAAGATGAACAACCCGCGCCTGCAGCCGATCGAGAGCCGACCGTCACCCATTTCAATGAGAACGCTGCCGCTGCCTCCGGCATGGCGGACGGCGCGATTCCTAATTTCGATGCAGAATACACACCACCTCCCCTTTCGCTTCTCGGGGCTGATAAAGGCAAGCCTGGCGTCGGCGACATCAAGGCCAATGCGAACATCATCAAGCGCACCTTCCTGAACTTCGGCATCAACGTCGAGATGGACGAGGTGTCCGTGGGGCCGACGGTCACCCGCTACGCCATCAAGCCTGCCGAGGGCGTCCGCCTCTCGAAGATCGTCGCGCTCCAGCAGAACCTGGAGCTCGCCCTTGCCGCGCATCCGGTGCGCATCGAAGCCCCTATCCCTGGTAAGTCGCTCGTCGGCATCGAGGTGCCGAATGCGGCGAAGGCCATGGTGGGCCTAGGCGGCGTCATCGGCGCGCCGGAATGGAACAACAGCACGAAGCCGCTGCTCGCCGCCATCGGCCGCGATATCGCCGGCACCCCGCACTACGTGAATGTCGCGAAGATACCGCACGGCCTCATCGCCGGCGCGACCGGCTCCGGAAAGTCCGTCGCCATCCATGCCGTCATCGCTTCCCTGCTCTACCGCAACGGCCCCAATACCCTGCGCTTCATCATGGTCGATCCGAAGCGCGTGGAGCTTACCCTTTATAACGGCATCCCTCACCTCCTGACGCCGGTCATCACCGACCCGAAGAAGGCCATCATGTCCCTCAAGTGGGCGGCGAAGGAGATGGAGCGCCGCTACAACATCCTCGAGCAGGAGCAGGTGCGCGATATTGAGTCGTACCATAAGACCGTACTCGAGCCGGCGAAGAAGAAGGGCGCCAAGGAGATGCCCGAAGCCATGCCGTACATCGTCATCGTCATCGACGAGCTCGCCGATATCATGCAGAGCTACCCGCGAGAGCTCGAAGCATCCATCGTCCGCCTCGCGCAGATGAGCCGCGCCGTCGGCATCCATCTCATCCTCTCGACCCAGCGCCCGTCCGTGAACGTCATCACCGGCCTCATCAAGGCGAACGTCCCTACTCGTCTCGCCCTCCAGGTCGCTTCCCAGATAGACTCCCGCACGATCCTCGACACAGGAGGCGCCGAGCAGCTTCTGGGCGCCGGCGACATGCTCTACATGAGCGCCGACATGCAGAAGCCGGTCCGCGTGCAGACCGCCTTCATCTCGGAAGAGGAAGTGAAGAAGATCTCTAAATTCATCAAGCAGAACAACGCCGGCAACCTCACGGCCATGGACCTCACAGGCGGCGGCACGGCGGTGCACGAGAATAACGACGCGGTCATGCTCGGCGCAGGCATGCAGGACATGATGGACGACGATAGCGACGACGACCTGTATATGGACGCGAAGAACGCCGTGGAAGAGGCCGGACGCGCTTCCACCTCCTATCTCCAGCGCAAGCTGCGCATCGGCTATTCACGCGCCGCTCGCCTCATGGACATCCTCGAGGAGAAAGGCGTCATCGGCCCTGCGGACGGTTCCCGCCCGCGCGACGTCCTCACCGGCAACGGCTCTGCAGGAGGCAGCGAGGACGATGACGACCTCTAGGCGCTATGTCCCGTAATGCGCTCGGCTTCCTCCTCCTGCTCCTCGTGCTCGGCTACGGCGTCGTGAAGGCCCTTCCCCTCATCCAGGGGCCTCATATCGCCATTTCCGAGCTCTCGACGGACGCGAACGGCTTAACCACTCTTTCAGGAACGGCTTTCCATACTGAGAAGATGACCATGGACGGCGGTACCCTGCTCATCGACGCCGACGGCAAGTTTACGACGAAGCTGATGCTTCCCCGCGGAAGCGCTATACTTAGCCTAACGGCAACCGATCGCTTCGGGCGCAGCCGAACGCTCGAACGCGCCATGGTGACACCGTAATTATCATTATCTAGATTCCCGTCATATGCCAGCAGCAAAGAAAGCCGCCAAATCAACCAAGAGCGCTAAGAAAGAACCCAAAAAGGACGATATAGACATCGAGGCAGGCGCAAGCGCCTCGGAATCCGGCGAAGACGCGCGCCGGAAGTCCATCGAGCTCGCCATAAAGGAGATCAAGACAAAATTCGGCGATGAAGCCATCATGACCTTCGGCGCGGGCAAGCCGGCGGCCATTCCTTCCATCCCGACCGGCTCTATCGGCCTGGATGCGGCGCTCGGCATCGGCGGACTCCCCCGCGGGCGCATCATCGAGATATTCGGCCCGGAATCGTCCGGAAAGACGACGCTCGCGCTCCACGCCATCGCCGAGGCGCAGAAGAAAGGAGGCGTCTGCGCCTTCGTGGACGCGGAGCATGCGCTCGACCCTGAATACGCCCGCAAGATCGGCGTGAAGCTTGGCGAATTGCTCATCTCCCAGCCGGATACCGGCGAGCAGGCGCTCGAGATCGTCGAGTCGCTCGTGCGCGCGAACTCCGTCGACATCGTCGTCGTCGACTCCGTCGCCGCCCTCACCCCGAAGGACGAGATTGAGGGCGATATGGGCGCGCACCACGTGGGCAAGCAGGCGCGCCTCATGAGCCAGGCGCTCCGCAAGCTCACGGCCATCACCGCCAAGAGCAAGACCATCGTCATCTTCATCAATCAGATCCGTATGCAGATCGGCGTGATGTTCGGCAACCCTGAGACCACGCCGGGCGGCAAAGCCCTCAAGTTCTATACGTCCGTACGCCTCGATATCCGGCGCATCGCGCAGATAAAGAAGGGCGACGAGGTCGTGGGCGGCCGCGTACGCGTGAAAGTGGTGAAGAACAAGGTCGCCGCCCCGTTCAAGACGACGGAATTCGACCTCATGTACAACGAAGGCATCAGCCGCGAGGGCGAGCTCATCGCGCTCGGCGAGAAGTACGATATCGTCTCGAAGTCAGGCAGCAGCTACAGCTACGGCGACGTGAAGCTCGGCCGCGGGTACGACGCGACGCGCACCTTCCTGCGCGAGAACAAGCCGATCGCGAACGAGATCCTTAAAAAGATCCGCGAGAAGCTGGCAGAAGCGTAGGGAGCACGCGAGCGATCTCGCGGAGCAGCCAGAGGAAGGCGGCAGCGCAGAGGAGCGTGAGCGCCTGCACGGCGAATTCAGTATGGGCGAAGGCGCCTGCGATGAAACGCAGGTTTTCGCCGATATGAGCGGAGCTCGGCATGTTCTGGAGGACGCGCGCGACCCATACTTCCCTGCCGATGAGATAGAGGGAGGCGATGAGGACGAGGACGGACACGCCCGCGCCGCCGGAGGCGGCGCGCAGCGCGTGTATCGTCTTCACGCGGCGCATTACGGTCTTCTGGATGGATGAATCAATCGTCATGGTGAGGTAATTCCTTCTTAAGCGCTTTCTTCGCCCGGAACACGCGCGTCTTTATCGCCGGAACCGTGCTCCCTTCGAGCTCGGCGATCTCTTCCTGCGTCTTCCCTTCGAGGAATTGCAGCCGCAGGACGCGCGCGCACGATTCCGGCACTCGGGATAACGCGTTCAGAATCTCATGCTTTATTGATAACTCGTCCAGGAACGCGTGAGAATCCGGCAGTCGCTCGAACGCTTCTGGGTCGAGGTCGAGCGTCCTTCCCCGTTCCCGCTTCAAATTCTGGTAACGAGTGTAGCAAAGGCGCGTGAGTATGGTGTACGCCCACGAGGAGAATTGCGCGCCGTCCTGGGCGCGATAGCGGTCGGCATAGAGGTAGATGCGGGTGAATGTATCCTGCACGGCCTCCTCGGCCTCTTCCCGCGAGCGCAGGATATGCTCGGCACGCCGCAAGAACGCCGCTTCGTAGCGCTCGAGCAGGATGGCGAATGCGTCCGGCAGCGTACGCGACGCCCGCAGCACTTCCTCGTCAGGAGCGCCTTTCAGAGCCTCGAGCGAGGTTGCGTGCCTCATGATGTCTTGTATCATACCTCAGTCGGCCGATATGCCCGCATCCGGGCATATTTTATAACCATCCCGGGCTCCCAGAAGTAACATCACTGACATGGCAATCCTTTCCTACAACGAAATCACGCAGAAGAAGATCATCGAATACAACGGCGAGCCATACGAAGTGCTTTCCTCGCACGTCTTCCGCATGCAGCAGCGCAAGCCGGTGAACCAGACCAAGCTCCGCCATCTCGTCTCCGGCAAGGTGCTCGAGATCTCCTTTCACCAGAGCGAGAGCGTCCCCGAAGCCGATATCGGCCATATGCAGGCGAACTATCTCTATACGAACCGAGGCGAATCCTGGTTCGCCGAGGACGGCAACCCGAAGAACCGCTTCTCCTTCCCCGAAGACGCTGTCGCGGACAAGGTGAAGTGGCTCGTCGCGAACTCGCCGGTCGAGGTGATGCTCTACAAGGAGAATCCGGCGACCATCGACATCCCCATCAAGATGGACCTGAAAGTCGTCGAGGCTCCGCCCGCCGTGAAGGGCGATACCGCCACCGGCGGCAACAAGCAGGTGAAGCTCGAGAGCGGCGCGACCGTGAACACCCCTCTCTTCATCAACGAAGGCGACATCCTGCGCATCAACACCGACACCGGCGACTACGTCGAGCGCGTTGAAAAAGCATAGAAGCATAGGAAGCAGAAAGCCCCCTAAGAGACCGCTCCGGGCCGCTTGGCCGAGTCTTGGTCTCTTAGGGGGGCTTTCTGTTTCCTTTCGTTACGCCGCGAGGTACGGCAGGAGCGCCATGTAGCGGGCGCGCTTGATCGCGAGGGAGATCTCGCGCTGCTTGGAAGCGCTCATGCCCGTGCGCTTCTTGCCGAGGATCTTCGCGTGCGGGTTCATGAACGAGCGGAGGTACGCGATGTCCTTATAATCGACGTATTTCTTATGCTCGAGCTCTTCGCGTTCTGCTTGATGTGCCATGGATACTAATGGTTAGTAGGAGCTACGCTCCGGCTTGGTAATAGAGGGAGTATGCCGTACGGGGCGGCACTTTGCAAACGGCCCTTAGAACGGGATGTCCTCCGGGTTTATCTCGTCGTCCGGATACTGGATGGCCTCGCCGCCCGTATCGTTCCCGCCGAAATCGTCCATCGGCGCTGCATCCGCCTTCCCCGCAGGTGCGGCTGCGCCGCTGCGCGAAGAACCTCCTTCATAGCTTCCGGCGCCTGCGCCGCCCGCCTGCGGGCCGAACTGGAAGTTGTCGACGACGATCTCCGTACGATAGTTCTTGCGGCCTTCCGATTCCCAGGAACGGGTCTGGATGCGGCCCTCGATGAACACTGGACGGCCCTTCTTGAGGTACTGCCCCATCACTTCGGCCGTGCGGCCGAACGCGACGATGTTATGGAACTCCGTCTGCTCCTGCTGCTGCCCTTCCTTGTTGCGGAAGGAGCGGTTCGTGGCGAGGCCGAACGTCGCGACCTGCTGCCCTGACGGGAGCGCGCGGACCTCGGGATCGCGGGTAAGATTGCCGTAAAGAAGTGCTTTATTTAGGTACATGCTTGTAGTGTATCACCTTATAACGGCGCGGAACGCTGCCGGCGGGCACCACCCTAGGCGGCCTCCTCGGCAGCGGGCGCTGCGGGAGCCTCCGCTTCCGGCTCGGCGGCCGTCTCCTCTTCCTCTTCAGGCGAGATCATCTGCGCGAACATCTCCTGCATGTCCGCGGAATGCTTCGCCTCCTCCACCGAGGAGCGGATATCGAGGAAGCGGACGATGCGCGATTCCTCTCGGGCGAGCGTACCGACTTTCTCATGCCCTTCCGGATCGGTCTCGTACGCGATCCAGCAGAAGAAGCCTGAGTTGAAATCGCGGCGGCCCGTCGTCTCCATGCGGGAGATCGTGTACGCGAGCGGTATCTTCACCGGCTCGCCTTCTGCGATGACGGTGCCGACGCCGGCGACGAAGTCGCGGATAGTCTGGTATGCCTTCTTCACTTCCTCTTGCGGAAGCTCAGGGTCGAGGTGGAAGCCGAGCTCGTAGACGCGGGGCTCAGCGCCCGCTTCGTCGATGAACTCGTCCGGTTTTTCTGTCTTTTTTGCCATGGATACTAATGGTTAGTAGGAGCTATGCTCCGGCTTGGTAATAGAGGGAGTATGCCGTACGGGGCGGCACTTTGCAACCGAGGTCAAGGAATCCTCAAGAAATCCTGAAGACGCGCTGGACGTTCCGGAGGATATCCCCGCGTACCACCTCGGGATCCTCTCCGCGGATGCCCGCGATGGCCTCCACGACAGCAGGGATGGCGCGGGGATCGTTCCGCTTCCCGCGATTGGGCGGCGGCGCGACGTACGGCGAATCGGTCTCGGAAATGAGGTGCGTGCGCGGCGCGAAGCGCACGACTTCATCATAGTCGCGGGCGAACGTAAGAACGGCAGTGTAGGAGAGCGTAAAATCGAGCTCGATGAGCTCCCGCGCCTCGTCCACGCCGCCGACGAAGAAATGGATGTCGCCCCAGAGCTTCTCGCCATGCTCTTTCTTGTACGAAGCGAGGATGCCGATGAGGTCGCGGTACGCGTCCATCGTGCCCTTGCTCGGCCGCGCGTGGATCATGAGCGGCTTTCCTGCCGCGATGGCGAGCTCGACATGCTGCTCGAACACCGCGCGCTGGCGCGCCTTCTCGCCCTCCGGATCGCTCGGCCAGAAATTATCGAGCCCGCATTCCCCTATCGCGATCACCTTCGGATGCGCGGCAAGCTCAGCGAACGCGGCCGCATCGAACGGCTCCTCCGGCGCATCGTTCGGATGGAGCCCTATCGAGGCATACAGGCCGTCATGCCGCTCCGCGAGCGCGATAGCGGCGCGCGACGACGCCAGGTCGACGCCCACGACGTTCCCGCCGATGCCCTGCTCGCGCATCGCCGCGATCACCTGCTCCCTGTCTTCGTCGTACGGCGGGAACTGGATATGGCAGTGCGCATCGAAGTATTTCATAGAGGAACCATAGCATAAGACATCGCGGCCTTAGGAATAAATCATCTAAAGCATATCTTCCGCTCAACGATTCTCTACCGCCCGCTTCATATACTCCGGCAAGCTGGCGGTCGATGGAGACGAGAGATGATTGGCATCCTTTCTAAAAGGTTCGAGCCCTTTCGCCAGCACAAATAATTGACATACGGACTGTAAAAGGAATAAAATATGCATATAGCGATTACTCCCTATCGTTGGGAGGGATGCCAAAGGCGTAGCGCAAGCTGCGTCTTCGCTATTTCTCCTGAAGCCGTGGGAACAGGTTCTCCGGCTTCTTGTTTTCACGGACGGCAGCGAGTATCGTTTCGCTCGTCTGCGGCATGAACGGCGCGAGGTCCGCAGCGACCTTTGCAAGAACCTTCACGAGTTCCGCAATATCGGCCTTCGCCTGGCCTCTCGTTTCTTCGACCTTGATAGTCTTGTACGGCGCGCGTGCCGTCATGTATTCGTCGCCCTCTGCGATGAGATTCCAGATATGGTCAACCGCTTCGCTGAATGCGAATTGAGCGAGCGAACCCAAAATAGATTTTTCTAAGGAAAGCCCCGCATCTGCACTTACCACAGGCGCATCGAGATGCTCTTCCGCGAGCTTCATCACCCGCGCGACGAGATTGCCGAGCCCGTTCACGAGATTCGCCGTATACCATTCATCGAGGCGTTCCCAAGTGACGTCCGTATCCTCAGTAGGATGCACGTGGCGCAGGAGCAGGTAGCGGGTCGCATCCGTGCCGTACTTCTCCGTGAGCTCGTACGGGCTTATGACGTTGCCGATGGACTTGCTCATCTTCTGGCCGCCGGAGTTGATGAAGCCGTGATAGAAGACCTGGTCAGTATTCTTGATGCCGGCGGACATGAGCATCGCCTGCCAGATGAGCGACTGGAAGCGTACCTGGTCCTTCCCTGCCAGTTGCAGCGTACGGCCATCCATCCAGAATTTCTTGAAGTTCCCTTCAGCATCTTCCGGCCAGCCGAGGGTAGAGATGTAGTTCGCGAGCGCGTCGAACCAGACGTACATGACCTGGCTCTCGTCGCCCGGCACCGGCACGCCCCAGCTCAGCCGCGCCGCTTCGCGCGATACGCTGAAATCGTCGAGACCGCCTTCCACGAACGCGACAGCTTCCTTGCGGCGCCATTCAGGGACGATGACGGACTCCTGCGAAAGGTATGAGAGCAGCCTTTCCTGGTATGCGGAGAACCTGAAGAAATAATTCTCTTCTTCGATCGTGACGAGTTCCTGGTCGGGATGGTTCGGGCAACGGCCGTTCACGAGGTCGCTTTCGCGGACGAAAGCCTCGTCGCCCACGCAGTACAGCCCCGAGTATTTCTTCTTGTAGATATCGCCGGCAGCCATGCAGCGCTTCCAGAGTTCCTGAGCTGCGGCGATGTGCGCGGGTCCCGTCGTGCGGACGAAGGCATCGTACGAAAGGCCGAGCGCGCTGCGCAGCTTCTCGAATTGGGCGGCGTAGTGATTCACATACTCCTGCACCTCCCGCCCTTCCGATTCCGCTTTCTGGAGGATCTTCTGGCCATGCTCGTCGGTGCCGGTCGTGAAGAAGACGTCATCGCCCTGCGCGCGCCAGGCGCGCGCGAGCGTGTCAGCCTGTACCGTCTCGAGCGCGAAGCCGATGTGCGGATCGGCGTTCACGTACGGAAGCGTAGTGGTGATATAGCGGTTCATGCGATGAGATGGATGCGGCAGCCAGGCCTCGCTACGAGACGATCTGCTGCGCGCTGCGCTTCCCCTTGTCGAAGTCGTTCAGGAATTCGCGTACGGCGGCGGCGATCGGGATGGCGAGGAGCACCCCCAGGAAGCCGGCCAACTCCCCGCCCACGATGAGCGCGAGGATGACCAGGAGCGGCGGGATGCCCACCACCTTATTCACCACGAGCGGATGGATGATATGCGACTCGAACTGGTTGATGATGAGGTAGAGGCCGGCCGTGATGAGCGCGAGCGGCACGCCGCCGACGGAATACGCGAGGATGATGGGCGGAATGGCCGAAAGGAACGAGCCGAAAATCGGGATGAGCATCATCACCGCCGTGAAGATGGCGAGCAGGAATGCGAACGGCACGCCCAGGATGAGGAGGCCAAGGTACGAAAGGACGCCGCCGATGAGCGAGGAGAGCACCTGCCCCTGCATCCAGAGGCCGATCTTCGCCTTCGCGCGCAGCCAGAGGCCGACGATGTACTCTTCCTTCTCCGCGGGCGTCACGAGACGAAGGAAATCGTCGACGCCCGTTTCCTGCATCGCGAAATAGAACGAGAGTACGACGACGAGACCAAAGGAGAAGATGCCGCCGAAGATCGCCGAAAGCAGGCGGAAGGCGCTTTCGGACGAGCCGGTGAAGATGCCGCGGAAGTTGAGGAGCGTCGTGATCGCGGACTGCGCCTCGTTCGTGATGGCCGAGTGCGAATCGAGCGACGGGATGGCGCCGACCGAGACGTTGAGCGAATTGAGGTACTGCGGGATCTCCGAGAGCAGCCCCTGCGCGTCGTTCAGTATCGGCGGGATGAAGAAATAGAGGACGGCGAACAGCGACCCGAAGACGGTGACGTACATCAGCAGCACCGCGAGCACGCGCGGGATGCGATTGCGCACGAGCCAGCCGACGCCCGGCTCGATGGCCGACGCGATGACGATGGCCGTGATGACCAGGAGTGCGAGCCCGCGGAGCATCCAGAGGGCGTAGGTGAGGGCCAGTACGACGACGGCCCGGACGAAGGTGCCTGTCGTGACCGAGATGCTCGAATCAGGCTTCATATAGGCGATACTACCACAAGAACGCAGAATAGTGCTTATAAGCACTATTCTGCGTTCCTACGCTATCGCCTCACGAATCCGTTCAGCGGCGTCGGCGATGCTGAGGCGCTCCTGCTCGCCGGTGTCGCGATGGCGCAAGGTGACGGTGTCCTTGAGCTCCGGCGTCTCCCCAAGCGTATCGAAATCGACGGTGATGCAGAACGGCGTGCCTATCTCGTCCTGGCGGCGGTAGCGCTTGCCGATGTTGCCGTTATCGTCCCAGGCGATCGCCGGATGTACTTTTTGGAGTTCCTTGCGCACTTCCTTGGCCTTCGCGACGAGCTCCGGCTTGTTCTTCAAAAGCGGCGATACCATAGCTTTCACGGGCGCGACTTTCGGCGAGAGCGCGAGATACGTGCGCGCTTCGCCGCCGAGCTCGTCTTCGCGATACGCGCTCGCGAGGATGGCGAGCAGCGTGCGGCCGACGCCGAAGGACGGCTCGATGACGTGCGGGATGAGTTTCTCCTGCGCGCCTTCATCGAGGAACTGCAGCGACTGCCCGGACGCGGCCTGATGCGCGGAAAGGTCGAAGTCGGTGCGGTACGCGAGCCCCCAGAGCTCCTTGCGTCCGAACGGGTAGTCGAATTCGAAATCGATCGTGCGCTTCGAGTAATGCGCGCGGTCTTCGGGCGCGACCTCAAGCTCATGCAGCATGCCCTGGGGCAGGCCGATAGCCTCGGCGAACGCATGCATCTGCACGCGCCATGCTTCGAACGCCTCTTCCCACTCTCCTGGCCGTACGAAATACTCGATCTCCATCTGCTCGAGCTCGCGGACGCGGAAGATGAAGTCGCGCGGCGCGATCTCGTTCCGGAACGCCTTCCCTATCTGCGCGATGCCGAACGGAAGCTTCGGGTGGAACGCATCCACGGTGTTCTTGAAATTGACGAAGATGCCGCCCGCCGTCTCGGGCCGCAAGTATACGGTCGAGGCTTCGTCCTCGGTCGCGCCGGCCTGCGTCTTGAACATCATGTTGAACTGGCGCGCGGCGCCAATCGTCCCTTTCTTGCCGCATGACGGGCAGACGTTCGGGTCCTCGAGGTGGTCGGCCCGGAACCGCTTCTTGCAGTCGGCGCACTCGACGAGCGGATCGGAGAATCCCGCGACGTGGCCGGACGCTTCCCAGGCCTTCGGGTTCATGAGGATGTCGGCATCCACGCCGTACATGTCGTCGCGGCTGTCGACGAACATGCGCCACCAGAGCGCTTCGATGTTCTTCTTGAGCGCGAGGCCGTAGTGGCCGTAATCGAAAGTGCCGGCGAGGCCGCCGTATATCTCGGAGCCCGGGAATATGAACCCGCGCCGCTTCGCGAGCGACACGATCTTCTCGAGCGTAGCGGGAGCCGTTTCCATAGATGATTACTGTACCGTACCGGAGCTTCGGGAGCCTGGCAACTCGCTCGTGAGCGCCGCGGCCGTCGCCGTTACCGGCGCGCCGGTGAAGCGGTCGACGCCCGTGAAGGACTGCTCTCCTATCACCGTCGGGCTGTCGCCGCTCTGCGAGGCGCTCGGCGTGAAGCCGATCTGGAACGTACCGCTCGCCGATGCGCCGGCGGCGAGGTCGCCGACGCCCCACGTTACGGTATGCGTGTCTGGATTGAACGTGATGCCGGAGTCGGCCGCGCCCATGAAGCGGACGTAGGACGGGAGCGTGAAGGTCTCCTTCGCCGCGCCGACCGAACTGACGCTGTTCTTCGCCGTGAGCGTCACGGTATACGTGCTTTCCGTGCCTGCAGCCGGCGGGATTGGTCCGGTATCCGATGCGCTGCGCGAAAGCGCCGAGGAAAGGCTCACCGTGCTCCCCACCTTTATGGTGCGCGTCTGCGTCGAGGTGAGCGTCTGCGCGATAGCGCCCTGGGACGCGTGCTGCCCTGATACAGAAACGGTAAGGGTTACCGTCGGGCTCGCGACGCCGGCCAGCGCGCTGGTCGGCTTGAGCGCGAAGGAGAACGAACCGACGCCCGTGTCCCCAGCGGCGAGCGATGCGAGCTCGGGGTTCGTGCTGCTGTCGAAGACGACGCTCGAGTCGCTCGAGCGGTAGAAGCCGGAGCCGCCGGAGATGCTGCCGGAGGCGAGCGCCGAGCCGGAGACCGCGACATGGATGCTCGCGTTCGTGAGCGGGTCGGAGAGCATGTTCTGCCATGACACGAGCGCGTTCATCGTCGAGCCGGGCTCTGCGACGACGGTGTCCGAGGACGAATTGTTGAGGGAAAGGCCGACGTTCAGGAACGGATGCGTGATGGTGACCGTCGCATCGCCCTCGGCGTACGAGTTGCCGAGCGTGCTGCTGCCGTCGGGGTTCGTGCTGCCGGCCGTGAAGCGGAACACGCGCTGGTCGTCCGTCTCCCCTGTCAGCGTGCCGGTCACTTTTATGGTCTTCACTGCGCCAGGATCGAGCGTGCCGAGATCGAAGAAATTCGCGGCCGAAGGTTTCGGATCGGCGGCCGTCGGCGAGAATCCGGAGGGATACGATGCGGCGAGCGCGACGTTCGATACCGGCGACGAGGCATTGGAACGCACGGAGACGCTCAGCGTGAGCGGCTGGCCCGAGGGCGATTGCGAGAGCGTCTGCACCTGCACGCTGATCGGCGAGGTGGAGACGGTCGCATCGAACGTGTCGCGCGACACGAAGAGCGCGTTCGAGCCGTCGGTATGGTACTCGACCTTGAGCGGAACGGAGAAGTCCTGCCCTTCCGTGCCGAAGAGCTTCACCTGCACGGTGCGGGTGACATCGGCGCCGGCGGAGACGTCGCCGAGCGCGTCGCTGTACTGCGTGAGCTGCGCGTCCGTGCCGTCGCCAGCGCGCGTGCCGTCCGGGAAGGAAGCGTAGAGCATCGCGTCCTTGAGGGTCGTCGGGTTCCCGTTGTGCACGGTGATGACGACCGGCACCGTGTCGCCGCTCGCGATGCTGACGGGCGCCTGCACCTCTATCTTCACGCGATCGCTCGAGATGGCGCGCGTGCCGTGGAAGATGAGGAACGCGGCGACCGCGCCGGCGATGACGAGGAACACGCCCGTCGCGATGAGGAACTTGATGGTCCAGGGGAGGCGCTTCTTGGGGGCAGGCGGCGGGGGCGCCTGCCAGCCGTACGCGGCAGGAGCCTCTTCATGCGAGTACGCAGGCACCTGCGCGCCGCCCTTCTCTTCAGGGCGGTACACGCGCTCGCGAAGCGAATCAAGGGGCGATGTCTCTTCAGGCGGCATTGCCGTAAGTATAGCAAAGCTAGTCGTGGCCGAGCGCGGATACCGATGCGGGATGCGCGTCGGTCGACGGCGAGAAGAGCGAGAGCGGGATGCGCGGGAGTATGGACGAGACGGCGAACGCGAACAGGATGCCGACCGCTTCGACGTACACGACCGGCAGGATGACGCGCCGGTAGCCGCGCTTCAGCATCCCCTCCTTATGCTCGCTCCCGAGGAGCGCGCCGAGGAGCGAGGAGAAGCGGAACGGTGCGCCCCACTCGTTCTCCTGCGCCGTCCCGGGCCAGGAAAGCAATACGATGGTGATGAGTATGAGCCCGAGCGAGACGAGCGTGCTCGCGCGCGATGCGGCGGTGAGCACGTAGCGGACGACGATCTCCGCGACGATGACCGCCGCCCAGACCTTCACGGAAAGGCCGAAGTCATGGTACCGGCGCATCTGCAGGCCGGCGAACAATATGAAAAAGGCGCCGATGGGCGCGACGGCCATGACGGCGCCGATGACCAGGAGCACGAGCGTATGGAGCGGGAGCATGACCAGGTCGGGGAGCGCGAACGGCGAGAGCCCCGTGACGATGGCGAAGAGCGGGAGCGCCGTCACCTCGACGAGCAGGAAGAGGAGAATCGAGCAGGCGAACAGCAGGAGCGTCGCGAGCCAGAACTGCAGCACGCCGATGCGTCCGGCGAAGATGCTGAACGATACGTCCTCGAGCGCGGCATGCTGCGTGTACTCGACGGTCGTGGCGGTGTACGCGCCGAGCGCTGCCGAAGGCAGCGCCGTGGTGGGCAGCGGCTCACCCTTGAAGAGGGCGAACGCTTCCTCCACTTCGGCCGGCGAGTAGCTCGAACGCAGGAGGACGGTCCGTATCGCCTCAGGACTGCTTTGGGAAGAGAGGCCGTTCACCCGCAAGAGCGCGTTCAGTGAAGGAAGGTCCATGTACTAGTATTATGACGCGCGGAACGCGCGTCGCCGCGGCGAATGTGGATACGACGCCGATTACAGGCCGGACGCGGCGATGCCGCGGTTGATGCGCGAGATGAGATGGGCGCGCGCTTCGCGCGCGCCCTGCACCGCCGCATCGGAATAGTCGTCGCTTTCGCCGAAGGTATCGCCCGCGTCGAAGCCCAGCCGCTGCAAGAGCCGCATGACGGCGAGCGCTTCGAGCGCCTCCTGGTCGTCAGGCGCGCGCGACGGGAGCGCTTCAAGGAAGGCCGAGAGCGAACCGAACACTTCGACGTCTTCCCGCTCCCCGCGGATGAGGCGCTCCGCGAGATCGAAGACGCGCGCCGCCCTGCGGCGCGCGTCCGTCCCGAGCTTCCGCGCCCAATTCACCTCGAGCACGCTGCCGGCCATGCGCCAGCCGTCTTTTCCCCGCAAGAGCGTCACGTCCGCACTCGAGAGCGTCTGCAGGCCGGCGCTCATCTTCGAGCCGCGCTTGCGCGCGCCCTGCGAGCGCGCGCGGATGAGGCCGAAGTCTTCCGTCAGGAGCGATGCGGAGATGCTCTCCTCCCCGAGGGGCGTGCGCCCGAGCACGATGGCGCGCGTCGCGTACTTATGCCGCATAGTGAAATCGATCCGGCGGCGCGGCAGGCGCGCGCTACGCGCGCGCCACCGAAAACCGCACCGTTCCCGTCGAGAGTTCCGCCGCGTACGCGCCGTCGTCGCGCCGCTCGACCGTCACGGCATCCTTCGGCGAGAATCCTTCCGCCTTGCGCGCCTCCGCGACCGCGCGCTGGAATGCGCGTTCGTCCCCTTCAGCGATGAGCTCGGGCGTGAGCGTCGTATCGAGCGAGACAGCATCCGCATCCTGGCGCACCTCTTTCACGTTCAGCTCCTCGGCGAGGATGCCCGCGAGTTCCGGCGAAAGCATGCCGGGTATGGAAACTGCCGCGAGCGGCTGCCGCACTTTCACGCCGGCCTTCTGGCGCAGCATGAGCGCTTCGCTCGCGAGCGCGCGGACGCGGGTCATCTCGTCGAGGAGCGCGCTGTCTTCTGCCATCGCATCTTTCGTTCCGGCTCCCGGTACCGACGAGCGCATCGCTTCAGCCTCCGGCCACGCCGCCAGGTGCACGCTCTCCGGATCCCCTTCCCCTCGAAGCATCTGGAATACCTCCTCAGCGAGGAACGGCGAGAACGGCGCGAGCATGAGCGCGCACGCGCGGAGCGTCATGCGGAGCGTCGAGAGCGCGGCGGCATCGCCGTCGCGCGCGCGGTCGCGGATGCGGCGCACGTACCACTGCGAGAGGTCCTCGAAGAGCGCCGCGAGCGAGCGCGTCGCCTCGTACGGGCGGTACGCGTCCATATGCCCGGTCACCTGCGCGACCGTCTGGCTCGTGCGCGCCAGCATCCACCGGTCTATCGCCTGCGCCCCTGATGCCGCAGCGTATGGCTCATTCGCTAAACGCGACTGAGTCGCGTTTAGCGTCTCTGCTTTCTCTTCGGCGAATAGCTGGTAGAACTTCGCGCTGTTCTCGAACCACGAAAGCGCGCGCGCCGCTTCCTTCACCGTCTTCGGGTCGAAGTTCTTCGAATCGCCCGGCTGGTTTACGCTGTACATCCAGAAGCGCAGCGTATCGGCGCCCCATTCGTCCATCGCCTCCCACGGGTTGATGACGTTGCCCTTGCTCTTGCTCATCTTCTTCCCGTGCTCGTCGAGCAGGTGGCCCAGGCTTATGACGTTCCGGTACGCCGCGCCCTTCCCCATGAGCACGCCCACGGCGAGTAGGGTGTAGAACCAGCCGCGCGTCTGGTCGATCGCTTCTGAGATGAAATCCGCCGGGTACCCCGGGCCGTCTATCCATTCCTTGTTCTCGAACGGGTAGTGGTCCTGCGCGAACGGCATCGCGCCCGAGTCGAGCCACACGTCGAGGACTTCCGGTACGCGGCGCAGTTCCTCCCCTGAATCGCCCATAAGCACGACATCGTCGATGAACGGCCGGTGCAGGTCGAGCTCGTACTGCTCGTTGTGCGGGTACGGCACGAACGGGAGCTCGAGCGTCTCCGCGTATCCCGGAAGCGCGTGCGGTATGTCGCACAGAAGGCCGCGGAACGGGTTCCCTTCGGAAAGGGCGGCAAGCGACTCGACGCCGATGCCATGCGTAACGATGAGGAGTCCTTCGTCCGCATACGTATCCTCGTATTCAAATAATGCCTCGCCGAAGCGGCGGCGCGCGTCGTTGTAGCTCTCGCCGCCGCCGATGAGGTCGTTGCAGGAAAGCGTCTTCTTCGCCTCGACGAACTGCTCGTACGGCGCGCCGTCGAAGGAGCCGAAATCGAGCTCGCGCAGCCGCTCGTCCACGACGATGGCGGCAGGGTCCAGGCCGAGCGCCTCGGCCGCGGCGCGCGCCGTCTCCCGCGCGCGCTCGAATGGCGACGTGATGATCCTCGTCACCCCCTTCCCCGCAAGCGATGCCGCGGCGGCGCGCGCCTGCGCGCGTCCCGACTCCGTAAGCGGAAAGGCGCGCGCGTTCGTCGCATCGAGCGTGTTCTCGGCATTGTTCTGCGCCTCCCCGTGCCGCATCACGAAATAGCGGTTGCCGCTCTTCTTCGCGCGCTGCTTCAATTCCTCGACCGAGCCGAGCACGAGGCGCTCGCGGCCGTCCTCGCTCTCCCATACCGGCAGCGGCGTTCCCCAGTACCGCTCGCGCGAGACCGCCCATTCCTTCGCGCCCGCGAGCCACTCGCCCATGCGGCCATCCTTGATGTATTCCGGCTCCCAGTGGACCTTCTGGTTCTCCTTCACCATGGTCTCGCGCAGGTCATGCATGCGGATAAACCACGAATCGCGCGCATAGTAGATGAGGCGGTTCTTGCTGCGCCAGCAGTGCGGGTACGAGTGCGTATAGCTCTCCTTCGAGAAGACGAACCCCTTGCCTTGCAAATCCTTCAGCACGTCGACGTTCGTCTCCGCGTCGATGACCGACTTCCCTTCGAAGATGCCGGTGCCCGCGACGAAACGGCCGTCCGGCGACACCAGATGCACCTTCGGCAAGCCGGCCTTCTGCCCCAGGTCGAAGTCGTCCTGGCCGTACATCACGGCCGTATGCACGATGCCGGTCCCATCTTCAGTGGTGACGAAGTCCGCCGCATGCACCGTGAACGCCTGCTCGAACTTCGGCAGCTCGCTCTCCGGCGAAAGCTCCTTCGCGAACGGGTACAGCGGCGTATACGCGCGCCCGACGAGCTCCGATCCTTTCATCGTGCCAAGCGCCTCATGCGGCACGTCCTTGAATACTGTCTCGACACGCTCCTTCGCGAGGATATAAATGCCATCTTCTGCTTTTACCTTCACGTACTCGATATCCGGCCCTACGGCGAGCGCGATGTTCCCCGGCAGCGTCCAGGGCGTCGTCGTCCAGGCGAGGAAGTACGTTCCTGGCTCGTCCGCGAGCTCGAACTTCGCCGTGATGGTGAGGTCCTTCACGTCCTCGTACCCCTGCGC
>Ga0164242_10001408_pt1 | contig 28471 bp, 31 predicted proteins | sample OricomgcompostMG_FD_108783 | JGI IMG/M metagenome (GOLD analysis project Ga0164242, IMG submission 108783) | Miracle-Growth compost microbial communities from Emeryville, California, USA - Original compost - Miracle growth compost (MG) ...
ACCGACGTAAAACAACAAGTATAAGGAGAGCCTGTATCAGCACTAGCACTCGCCTGAATGGGGCAATTCGGGCACCACAGCTTCGGGTCATCGATAGTGATGGCAAACAGCTCGGCATCATGAGCCGCGGCGACGCGCTACGCTTGGCCGAAGATCAGGAACTAGATCTGGTTGAGATATCACCGAATGCCGATCCACCGGTTGCTAAGATCGTCGATTGGGGTAAATACAACTACCAGAAGACAAAGCAGCAGCAGGCCAACAAACGGACCACCAAGGCACAAGAGCTCAAGCAGATGCGCTTTGGACTCAAGATCGGCGATCACGATCTAGAGGTCAAGATGAAGAAGGTAACCGGCTTCCTGGAAGCTGGCCACAAGGTCAAGATTACCCTTGTCTTCCGTGGCCGGGAGCTAGCCCACAAAGATATAGGATTCAAATTGGCTGAGCGTGTCATCTCTGATTTCGGAGACAGCATCGCCGTCGATCAGCAACCCCAGCTGAACGGCAAACAGCTATCCTTCGTAATACGCGGTACTGGTAAACCTGCCGCCAAGCAAACGCAAGAAAGTTAGGAGAACAGATGCCAAAGCTTAAAACCCACAGCGGTACGAAAGACCGTGTAAAAGTCAGTAAGAACGGTGTGGTACGCGCCCGCAAATCACATGCCAGTCACTTCCTTCAGAAGAAGTCAGGCAGCCGCAAGCGCCTGATGGCCGGCCTGCTGACCATGAACAAGTCTAACAGCGATAAGATTAAGAAGAACCTAGGAGTCTAAGAGAGATGCGAGTAAAACGAGGCGTCGCTGGTCACGCCAAGCACCAGAAAATCCGCCGCGCTACCAAAGGCATGAGCCACCCGAACCGGGTGAGCATCAAGCGTGGTAAGCAGGCAGTCACCAAGAGCCTGCAGTACGCCTACCGTGACCGCCGGAACCGCAAGCGCAACTTCCGCCAGTTGTGGAATGCACGTATCAATGCAGCCGCTCGCCTCAATGGCACGACCTACAGTAAGCTCATCGCGGGCCTCAAGGCCGCCAAAGTCGGCCTAGACCGCAAAGTACTGGCAGAACTAGCCGTCAGTGAGCCGAAAGCTTTCGAAGCGGTCGTCAAAGCCGCCAAATAACGGCTCCTTTAGGACCCATACCGAAAAGCGCCTCGGATTACCGAGGCGCTTTTCATATCTATAGTGTCAGATAGCCTATAAGCCGGGTTCTGTCGAGATTGGTCATCTATCTAGGCCCCTCGTTACCGAGAAGGCTCAAGCGGTATGTATTCGGGCTGGCGGGAAACCAATAGGCGTGTATACGCCTAACGAGGCCCATTCCTTGCAGCAGACAGGGTTTACCTCCCACCGATGTCACCACCGGTGACTATGGGGCTCTTACCCCCATGCGTTTCACCTTTACCGGCCGTAGCCGGAAGTTTCGTTTCTGTGGCACTTTCCCTAGGGTCACCCCTGGTCGCCGTTAGCGACTGTCACTCCCTACGCTGCCCGGACTTTCCTCGTGAGCACTGCCAAGCGAACAATGGAGACGTTAGTGCAAGGGTGCTAACCTAATGAATACCAACCGTCCATCGTTCATTTGGCGGTGCTCACGCGACCAATCAGCAATCTGACGATCCTATTATACCACCCCTGAAGCCGTCGATGTCAGGACTGCCCTTTTAGGACTTCGTCGAGCGCTTTATTCACTTCGGCATCTGCCTGCCGGTTCAGCTCCCTCGGTACATGATCAAATGATATTTTGCGAAATTGTTTGGCCAGCTGTTGGCAGGCATCATGGATGGGCCATAAGTCACGGTTTTTTATTTTGAAGATATGTTTCATCTGGTTCACGACCAGCATACTGTCCATATACACGTGTATCTCCCGCGCGCCAAAGTCATGCAGTGCATGTTCCAAACCGAATTTGAGTGCTTGGTACTCCGCCTGGTTGTTCGTTGTAATCCCTAAGTATTCACCCGCCTGGAGTACTACGGCTCCCGCCATATCAAGCAGTACGTAGCCGCTGGCGCTCGGGCCCGGGTTGCCACGAGAACCACCATCCGCATACAACTGCATCTCTGTTACTTTCGTTGTCTTTTTATCATCACTCGCCGCCAAGCCATTACTTTGACTAGGAAAAACCAGAGTATCAATTGTGTTCGCTAGCTCGTGATCGCGGTCCGTTACGTGCATGCCGCTCTCATGCGTACTCAGCCAAATATCGACTACATTCCACTCATTCTGCCACCGGGGATGATGATCGAAGCGATCAGCCGCTTCAGCGACACGCTGCATGAAGGCCCAAGCCTCGCGGAAATCGGCAAACACAAATTGTTTATAGAGACCGTGTTTCGTTTCTTGCCACATACTTCTTATGCTACCACAAAGCTGGCACTCTCAGTCTCTATACGCTAAAATACGTGCAGCCTGATAAAACTTTCAAACCGGAGCAGCAAAGTTGTGTTTGAAGTTTCAGAGGAAAAGCAGAGAGGTCAGAACTTTTGTCCTTGTGACAATACCAGACCGCAGCGCATGTTTTGACGGGGTGTAGCGCAGTTGGTAGCGCGTACGGCTGGGGGCCGTGAGGTCGCAGGTTCAAGTCCTGTCACCCCGACCATCTAAAAAAGTCCAAGGGAAGACCTTGGACTTTTTTAGTGCTGGGTGCCGACGTGACTAACCTGAATTGCTCCAGGTGGGCATCTACCTCCGCAGACCACGGTCATACGGATTCAAGATTCCCTAATGATTAGTATTCAGTTAATCATTTGTCGGCGAAACGCTGTAAAGACGTTCCTAGCCCAGCTCTGTCTATTATACCGAAGTATGCGAGAGTAGCGAAGCGCACCTATAGGCACACCGTAGTCATAGCCGATCAGAGCAGCACGTTCAGTACGAAGTTCTCCAGCGTAGACAACCAATCTCCCGCACCCGACCAAAGTACCAATGCGAAGATGATGAAGAAACCATACGGTTCAATCTGATCCATGAAGTCCTGCACTGGCTCCGGTGCAAACGCATAAAGCACGCGAGACCCATCAAGCGGCGGAATCGGTACTAAGTTGAAGACCAATAGTGCCACGTTCAATTCCACGAAGAAGATAAGGGCGTTCTCCAGCCAGTTATCAAAAGAAGTGAGTCGTAAAATGATAGCTACCGCTGCGGCCAGGACAAGGTTACTAAGCGGGCCGGCTGCGGCCAGCAGTGCAGATCCATACTCACCATATTTGACGCGGCGCGGGTCGAACGGTACTGGCTTGGCGGCTAAGATAGGCGCATGGAACAGCAGTAACGTAACTACCGGCAATAGTACCGTCATGACCGGATCGATATGATGAAGCGGGTTAAAGCTTACCCTACCCTTTTCCATTGCCGTATCGTCACCCAACCGATAGCCGACGTACGCATGCATGAACTCATGGACGGTCATGCTTATTAGTAAACAGATGATAACCGTCAATATGTTTCCAAATGTTAAGTCGCTGAACATATACTCCTAGTATACCAGGGCAGCCCACCATTGACTCTTATCTGTTATTCAGGTACAATAAACACCTGAACTTAAGGAATTAACCATGCAGAAATGTGAACTTACCGGCAAAGGCAAACAGTTTGGCAACAATGTCAGCTTCAGCCAGCGCCACACCAAGAAGGTCTGGAAGCCTAACCTGCAGACCAAGACAGTCGTAGTGGACGGTCGCAAAGTGCAGCTGAAAATCAGCACCCAGGCCATCCGCACGCTCAAGAAAAAAGGTATCATCGCTTAAGTATAGCGCCGTTTTTCACTAAAAACCCGCGTTACGACGCGGGTTTTTAGTATACGAAAACTTATCGGGACCTAAAATAAAATAGCCTCTACTCTTTTAAGCGGAGGCTATTTTACGAATGAACCGTATCTGTTAGTGCGTTGTATCAAGCACAACGAGCTGTGTCGTATCCGTTGCTTCGGCGGCCTTGAACTGAAACTTAGCAACCGTCTCCTTCGGCTCCATAGACATCGTCTTGAGAGCGTCTTCAAGTTCACTCTGCGGCACTTCATAATTCAAATTCTTGTCGGCGAAGTGCGTGGGAATAACGATTTTCGGCTCTACCGCCTTAATGAGCTGCAGTGCACCGGTAGCATCCAGCGTATAGCCATTACCGCCGACCGGCACGAACATTACGTCCACGATACCGATAGCCTCAAGCTCATCGTCAGTGAGCTTCGGGAATACATGGCCGGTTACCAGCACACGTGTATCACCCCAGGTAATCTTATACATTACTGCCGACTGCTTACCCTCTTCATCCATATGTGCTCGCACCTGCAGACCATACACAGACACATTGCTCGCTTCATACTCACCAGGCATGTCCACGATAAGCTTCGGCTTAGCTGTCACTGGAGCATGATTGCTAGTGAACAGGCAGATATCACCATCCTTAGTTATAGACTTGCCACCAAGTGCCGCGATGTTGTCATCCACGACTAACCTGGTCTGTTTGTTTGAGAGCAAGATGCAGTTCGCACCATAAAATTGCATATCCATACGTATCTCCTCCTTTAGCTCAGCAATCCGGGCTTATCAAGCAACACTTGTTTTTTGCTGCGCAGCACATTGGACATGAACCGGTCTTTGATTTGTAAACGATAAGTAAAGTCTTCCAGCGAGAAGACCGTGTACCGTAGATCTTTGCCTTCTTGTTTCTCTAGCTCGATGACGTATTTTGCTAAGGCGTTCTGATTCACGTTGCCGACAATGAGTACATCTATGCCCGCACTCTCGTCACGCGTGAACTGGCCCATGAGCGCCGCCACCTCCACATTACCGAGAGCCTTCAGGTCGGCCGCCTCATCCGCCAGGGGTAGGTCAAGAGTTTTTGTGGCGCGAGCCCCGCTACGGCGCGGCTTACTACCACCCCCGAATATCTCTTGTAGTGGAGTGAAGAATTCGTATTTTTGGTTGACCTCGTAGTACACCTTGTTGTTGCTGGTGTCAGACGTGATAAGTCCTACGTTAAGTAAGTTGGCGAGCTCGCGACGCACCGAGTTTATCTGCTCATCAATCTTGCGCGTAATCTCTCGCACATAGAACGACCGGTTCGGATTGCTGTAGAAAAGTTGCAGCAATTTTACTCTCGTTTTACTCCCGAACAATTGTTCAATCATACGTCCATTGTAGCAGATTTGGTGGCGAACGCTAATTCTTTTTGTTCAAGAAAGTTGTAACTAATTCAACAGCATAACTTCGGTCAGACACACGTTGAATACTATCATTGCGCTTAAACCAAGTGCGCTGCCTTTTCGCCAAGTCCATGCTCGTCTTTATGATCCGCTCGCGCGTTGCGGCCAAGTCGTGCATCCCCTCAAAGTGGGTGCGCCACTCACGATATCCGATGCCCTTCATCGGCTCTGTCTCCCAACCATACCGCCTCGCTAGCTCACACACCTCCTGCTCCAGACCCGCGGTCAGCATAGCATCAACGCGCTCCGTTATGCGCGCTCGTAGTTCATCGCGCGGCACGTTGAGCCCCAGCACAATGGTATGTGGGCGCAGACTTTGTTTGACGGGCCGAACTCCATTGTTCTCTATCAGCCGGATGACACGCCGCTTGTTATGGGTATCAATCCCGTCCATATCAAGTTCCAGTTCATCGACACGCCGGAGCAGCGCTGGCAACTCCATGGCGTTCAGCTCTTGTCGCAGCGCAGGGTCAGATGGCGGAAGAAAACTATAGTCATACAATACACTGTCAATATATAGGCCGGTACCGCCCACCATGATCGGCAATTTACCGCGGCCGCCGATATCTGTGATCGCCTGTTTAGCAAGCCGCTGGAACACTACCGCACTGAAGCCCTCAGCCGGATCTGCTACATCAAGCAGATGGTGGGGGATTTTCCGCCGGTCTTCTACCGTCGGCTTGGCGGTCCCGATATCGAACCCTTTATACACTGTCCAGCTATCCGCGCAGATCAATTCACCGTTGAATCGTTCGGCTAGCTCGAGCGCCAGCGCCGATTTACCGGAAGCAGTCTCACCGACGATAACTACCAGTGGCGACACTAGAATAACTCCCGTTGAGCCGGCTCTTCGCCTGGTGGCCACCAGAGCAGCGTGCGTACATCTACCTGCTCATCCGTTACGATGACCCCCTCCGCCCGGAGGTGTTCGGCGTGCGCCGGCCTGCCGCCGGGGTAGCCAGCCGCCAATCCGCCGCGCTTATTCACAACCCGCTGCCACGGCAAGGCGGGGTCACCGAAATGCGCGATCCCGCCCACGATCCGGGCCGCCCGGGCATTACCCGCCAGAGCCGCCAGCTGCCCGTACGTCATCACCCGGCCGCATGGAATCTGAGCCACCAGCGCCTCCACTCGTTCGCGGAAGTTAGGATCCACCGATTCCATCGAAGTACTCCGCTACGGCTGCCCAGTCACAGCATCTGACCACTCCCTCAGGCAAATTACTCACTTGGTTCCATGAGTAGTCGCCAAAAAGTATCCCGGATGCAGACGCAGCTATAGCAGATTCGCAATGCTTGAAGTGGTCATCTATGACATAGTGAGCACCGAGCTGCTTATACTGCTCTCCTTTGGTTAGCAAATGGCCACCTTTAACCTTGTCGGGCTCAAAAAAGCCACTGAACACTATCTCATCGAATAGACCCGGATAGTATTCTGCCAGCCATTCTCTAGTGCGCAGTTCTGATTCTTTACGACGGGAAGTGAGTATCGTAAAGCGATACCGGTCCTTCAGGCTGTCCAGCGTCTCCCTCGCACCAGCGATTGGGCGGTAGTCACGCTGTATTTGATGAGTACGCATTACTTCCCCGCGCCGTTCCGCCTCTTCATGCGATACATTCCACATACGCTGCCAATCCTCGTTGTAGTCCGCCAAGGAAATCTCCGTGCCAAAATGTTCATTGCTAAACGCAACAAAGGTCTCAGCCGAATCAGCGAGGACATTGTCTAGGTCGATGACGATGGTTGGATTATTCATTTTAGTGCTACCTCAGGCTAGAAAGTGGTCTTGCTGGTTCGAGTCTTGGCTTCGTGAGCTACAGTCTTCAGGAACTCATCCACCCCATACCCCTTTGGTTCCTCTGACACAACGAGGTCCTTACGGATACGCGGCTGCAGGTCACCACCGCTGATTTCCTTCTCGCCCAGCACTACCGTATACGGTACTTTCCATATTTCGGCGCTACGGATTTTCTTGCCCACCGATTCGTTGCTGTTATCGACGCTGACACGCAGACCGAGTGCTTTGGCTTGCGCTACTACTTTATCTACGAACTCGATGGTAGCTGGCTCCTGATTCACCGATATGAAGCGAATCTGCTCCGGCGCTACCCACACCGGAAATCGCCCGGCCGTGTGCTCGATGAACACACTCATGAACCGCTCGATACTCCCGAGCAACGCGCAGTGCACCATGACCGGCCGCTGAGTGCTGCCGTCTTCCGCGGTGTATTCGAGCTGGAATCGTTCCGGCTGTACGAAATCAAGTTGGACGGTTGCCACCTGGTGCTCTCGGCCCAGTGCATCAGTCGCCATAAAATCAATCTTGGGTCCGTAGAACGCAGCCTCACCCTCGGCCTCGAAATAGTCGAGATTGTTCTTATCAGCCAGGCTACGGATGATGTCTTGCGCTTCTTCCCATAGCTCCGGCTCGCCCAAGTATTTGTCGCTGTCATCACGGAAACTCAGCCGAGCCCTCAAACTCATCCCGAACGTACCATACAACGTCTGCTCATCAGCGATGAGCGCCGCCACCACCTCTTCCACCTGATCGCGGCGGCAATATGAGTGGCTGTCATCCTGGCTGATCGAACGGACACGGCTCAGACCGCCCAATTCACCCGTCTTCTCATCACGGTAAACAGTGGTCGTCTCGAAGTATTTGATAGGCAGATCACGATAGCTTCTTGGCCGGCTCGCATATATCTGGTTGTGATGCGGGCAGTTCATCGGCTTGAGCGCAAAATTATCGCTCGTTTCCTGACTCTCCACCAGGAACAGCTCGTCACCGAACTTATCCCAGTGCCCCGACACCTTATATAGATCGGTCTTTGTGATATGGGGGATGCTCACCCGCTGGAAACCAGACTCGAAGCGCAGCGACTCCGCAAATCTTGCCAGTTCGTCGCGGATAATGGTACCGCGCGGCGTAAACAACGGCAGACCGGATCCTACCAGATCACTAAACAAGAAGAGGTCGAGTTCTTGACCTAGGCGACGATGGTCGCGCTTCTTGGCTTCCTCGAGCATATCGAGATATTGCCGCAGCTCTTTAGGTGTGGGGAACGCCACTCCGTACACCCGCTGCATCTGCGGATTCCCCTCTTTGCCGCGCCAGTACGCACCGGCCACGCGCATAAGCTTGAACGCACCTACCTTGTCGGTCGACGCTACGTGTGGCCCCCGGCACAGGTCAGTGAAATCACCATTGCGGTAAAATGATACCTTCTCCACTTTGCTCTCACCTTCGGCTGCCAGGCCAAGTTCCGCCGCGTCCAGATCTTTCGCTACAGTTGTACCTTCGCGCTGGAGATCGTTCAGCAGTTCTTCTTTATATGGCTGCTCATTCTGGCGCGCCCAATCAATCGCCTCGAGCACCGGCATTTCAAAGCGCTCAAAGGGTTCCGCCGCTTTGATGATCTTCTGCATCTCGGCTTCGATACGCGGGAAGTCATCCGCCGAAAGCTGCGTGTCCCCCAAATCGATATCGTAATAAAAACCGTTCTCGACTACGGGCCCTACACCCAACTTCACGCCGGGCCATAGGTGTTGTATGGCACTTGCCATGATGTGCGCCAAGCTGTGGCGCATGGCATAGGTTTGGTCTTGATTCTGGTCTGACATAGTCCCCTGCTCCTTATATTATTAATTAGAAAAGACGTGGGATATAGGTACTACGGTACACATATCTCACGTCTCGGACCCCTGATAGGGGCGGTTCCACCGGACTTCTCCCCGGCAGGGGAGCACTTATAGGGCGTTATTTACTTCTCGGCCCTACAGAAGAAGCTCCGTGGGTGGTGAGGCCACTTCATCGCTTGCTTACGAGTGTACCACCGACCTTCCACTAGGAAAAGCACTGATCAGTAGCTGGAATTTAAAAAATGGTTGGATGATCTCGCAAATTCATCCAACCATTTTGACTTGGGTCAAAACCTCTCGGCAAAACCTCGCCTCACATAACTAGCTTACATGGCCTAGCCGCATTTGGCTAGTACTTTTTTACAAAATTCTTATGCTCACCTGTGGATAATGTGGATAAGCCATTTTTGAGCTTTTATATCTTTTCTGATATATCCTAAATAAGCAGTCATCCGACATCTATTAATACGCATGTAGAATGCTTGCTAACTTACTTATGCCAGCGTCGCACAATTTTAATTGGAATAGAAAAAACCGAAAGTATGAAAGCTTTCGGTTTTATAGATCGAACACGGGCGTTATCTTATGAAGCGCGCACGCGGCGGACACGAATCACGTGTTTCACCTCTGGTAGCTCTTCATAAAACAACTCAAAACTCTTTAAAGAGTCTGCTTGTTGTTTGGCACTCACCAAAACACCTCGTTTAACCCGCCCATGTTACTCCACCTACAGTCGCGTGTCAACCCTACCCAGCATAAGCGCTTTCGTAAATAACAGAGGTGACGCCCAGGAAATACCTTGCTTCTCCAGAGGTAATCCTGTATATTATCAGGGTCCACTCCGGTGTACTCCCCGAAGGGGCGATTAGCTCATTTGGCTAGAGCGCCACATTGACGTTGTGGAGGTGATAGGTTCGAATCCTATATCGCCCACCAACTAAAAACCATCCGTTCACCGGATGGTTTTTAGTTTTCCCCTGCTTTCTATTGGTTATCCACTAGTGTTTTTAATAGCGATATGTCAATATATAGACATGGTTTGTATCTATTGTAGTGGCAAGACACAAATAACTAACTCTCGGCCTCAGAAGCGTTTGTTGCAAGTGTGGCGACGGCGGCGTTGCATCGCCTGCGGGGCGCTCTTCAGCACTAACGAGTCGGTTGATGCCACGACCAGCGTAGTAGTACGCCACCCGGATGGTCGTATCGCCCCTTTTAGCCGCGATACCTTGTTCGTAAGTGTGCTACGGTCCTTGGGTCACCGTACGCACCCCATAGAGGACGCAGGAGCGCTGACAGCCACGATTATGGCAAAACTACTCCACGCTACCCGCAGCGGCGCCATAGAGCCTGCCGATATCGTTAAGACGACGCACGAAGCCCTGAACCATTTCGACACGGCGGCAGCAGTCCAGTACCGGGCGTATCACAAAGATTAGGACTTGGTGATGGTGCCGTGGTCGCGTGTGTCGATCACGACAGCCTTTTCAGTCACATCGAACTTGGTAAGGTAACGCTTGAAGATAAGCCGGGTCTGGCTATTGAAAGCAGCCAAGGAGTTATAACAAAGCGTCGTTATCGGGAAATACACCCACTGCAGGACCATGAACAGCGTACGGTGGTGCTTGTAACGGATCGGCTTAGGCGGCAAGGTGCGGAGTGCCATGAACACCGTCACGACAAGCGCCACGATACCGACCGTCTGAACGCGTGAGACCACAAGAGGCAGTTCATTCGCCGCGAAACTCTTAGGATTGAAGAACGCCGGTATGAAACCGCTTATAAGCACCAATATGGGGCCGACCGCCCACGTTACATGGCCTTCGAGCAGGCGCCAGAACTTCGCAAGCAGATCGATTTTAGAAATAGTGTTCTTGCGATAAAAGCCCTGATGGACCACATACGCGACATCGGAAGCACCGTAGGTCCACCGGCGCAGCTGAATGAACTGGGCGAACAATGTCTTGCGATACCCCTCCGCCAGCACCGCATCTTGGTATATCGGCAGGTTCACGGGTAGCACACGGTAACGACCATCGAACGCGAAGTACGAGCGCCAGAATTGATGGCCATCCTCAACGATAGTCCGGGCGCTCCAGAAATCCGTCTTGATGAGCGCCGCCATAGGCTGGGCATGACTGGAAAAATTACGCAGGGCATGCAGACGAAGCGAAATCACCAGGTTGAACAGCGAGTTACCGGTGGCGATGACGCGCATCGGCGCCGGTGCATCCCAAATATTGTTAGTGTAGAGCGACACCGGTTGATACGACGCATGGATGGGATCAGGCGCAGCAACGTAGGCGTAGGTCAGAGCGTTCAGGTAGTTCTTATCGGGGCGGTTGTCGGCGTCGAGCGTCGTGACCATGACGCGCACCGGATCGATATCGTGTGTCTCCAAGTAGCGCTGCAGTTCGCGGCCAGCGTAGTTTATGTTGCCGCCCTTGCCGATAATTTCGCCCGGGAGGTTCGCCGGGTGCTTGACGGCCATAGCGTCTTTGAAGCGCCGCTTGTAGGAACGTATCAGTGCTTTTGCCTGCTTCTCTGTCTCCGCGCCGCCCCGCTCTTCGTACGCGAGTATCAGGATGACTTTCTTCATATCGAAATCGCTGGCCAACACCGATTCGATGGTCGGCTGGAGGATTTCCTTCGATTCCTTATACGTGGCGATGATGATCGCATGTATGACTTCACTCGGCGGCATCAGCAGCGGCCGCTCTGCCAGGGAGCGTTTAATCTCGGCCACATGCCACTTGGGACGTTTGGCCCGCGGATTGACTTCCCCTACTTCAAGCTCTTGCAGCATCTGTGTCCACGGCAGGCTCTGATGCACGCGCATCACATGGAAGCCATGCAGTCCGCGGATAGCGCCGGCGATACCACGAGTGAAGTTTATGAGCAGGTAGATAAGCGTGAAGGTGGCCGCCACCGTAACGTTCAGTATGCTGAGCACGAACGGTAGCACCAGCATACCGTAAGAAAGCAGACCCGGCAGAATCTCGAAGAACCGATAGTGTCCCCGACGATCTTTCTCGAATGGGATCTCGAGATGCGTCATCGAAGTACCAGCAGTGCGTTACTGACTACGATCAGGAAAAGCAACAGTGGTATGGAAAGACCCAATATGACGAGGGCTAGTTCACGCCGCACGGGATACGAACGGTAACTCAGCACCACACTGAAGCCGAATATCAGTACTGCAGCTACGATGAAACTGATGATATCGGTCACAGTACCGGTGGTATAGCGATCGATACCGAGCGATGCGCGGTACGACACGATGTAGCTGCCGGTCTGGCCGCTACCCAGCTTGAGCAAGATAAGGACGATGGCGGCAAGGGTCAAAAAGGCCATGCCGCTCACGAGCAGCAGCGCCGTCCTATCTTGCAGAAAATGTTTTTGCGTCGCCATTTTTCAAAAAGTGTTCAACGTATATTGTAACAGAAGCGCTTGCGGCCGGTCGAATACGGAATGCGGTGTGGCACATACTTAACGAGGCGGCGGCCAGGCTTTAGGCGGGAGGAGATGTTGATTTGGAATTTATTTCCAAACAACATCGGAGGGTAAGGCCCTCCTAAAAATGGTGCGGGTGAGGAGAGTCGAACTCCTGTCTCAACCTTGGGAAGGTCACATAATGGCCGTTATACGACACCCGCGTCATAAAAATCGTAACTGACTTGGAATTTACTTCCAAGTCATTTGCCATACTTAGGAAAAAGAGCAACCCGAGAATTTGGTTTTACCAAATCTCAGCGCGATGAGAAAAACCGTAAGGTTTTGTCTTATCCAGTGGAGCCACCTGCCGGGATCGAACCGGCGACCTACGCGTTACGAGTGCGTCGCTCTACCAACTGAGCTAAGGTGGCACATGGAAGGCTTGCAGCCCTGCCGACCGCACCATTATACAGGCAGGCGGCTTCTTCTTACAACAGAGGAACCTTAGGTGTACAATGGTCGGTAATTAAAGGAGATCAGTATGTTCAAGGAATTCCGTAAATTCATCTTGCGCGGCAACGTCGTAGATCTGGCGGTGGCCGTCGTCATCGGTGCCGCATTCAATGCAGTCGTACAGAGTATCGTCAAAGATTTCATCACCCCCCTCATCACTGGCTTCAGCAGCGGCGGCCACAAATTGGAGGGCGTGTACACCTTCCACATACGCTCCCATGTCTTCTCTTTCGCCTGGGGTGACTTCCTGAACACTCTCATTTCGTTCCTGGTCATCGCCGCCGTAGTGTTCTTCCTGGTGGTGCAGCCCCTGAACAAACTCCAGAGTTTGGCTAACCGCCGCAAGACCCCCGAAGAGCCATCCAACCGTAAATGTCCTGAGTGCCTGAGTGTCATCCCGAAAGCCGCCAAGCGCTGTGCTTTCTGCACCGCCAAGGTCACGCCGCTGACAAAATAAGCCGCCCTGTTGCTTTTTGCTCGTTCTCTTGCTAGACTTACCTCTGTTACTTTTAGAAAGTAGCGGCGTGGGCTCGTAGTGAAGTCGGCCTATCACGCCTCCCTGTCACGGAGGAGATCGCCGGTTCGAATCCGGTCGGGCCCGCCAAGAAAAAAGCATCTGCCACAAGGTAGGTGCTTTTTTCTTGAGCAGATTTGCCTGCGATATGATCTACATCGGGCGATAGTTCGGTCATTAAGTGATCGGGCTTTGCAGCTAGTTCGAGGTACGGTATTGGTCGACTTGGATAAACTTATGAACCGGATGGGTCTTTTGATACTGAGTAACGAACTGTGAGATTGGGGCCAGCTTGAATGAGATATGGGCAGCCTTGAACTTACCGTTGTCGTTGGCGAGCAGCTTGACGATTTCGAGCGTACCACCGGCCTCGATCACACCGCTCGTCTGACCTACCTGCAAGGTTTGCAACTGACGCACTACTGCAGGCGGTACATCGGAACTGGCCAGCGTGATGGCAGTATTGGCGTATTGACCACCGTTCGCAGCGTCGGATGCTTGGGAGTCCTGCTTGGCGAGCGTAGCGAAATCCGCCCCGCCCTGCAGTTGTGCAAGCACGGCAGCAGCTTTTGTCTGGGTGGAAGTATCGAGTGCGGCAGCGACCTGTTGAGCAAGTAGCTCCTGCTTGATTTCTCGCTTCAGGTCACTGAGCGACCAACCGAAGAATTTATTGGTGACATCAGCCAGCTCTTGCTGACTCGACTGATTCTGAGCCTGCAGTGCTGCCATTTCATCGTTCAGCTCACTATTCGAGACTGACACATGATGCAAGCGCGCTAGTTGGCGTACGTAAGCCGTCTGTACGGCCTCATCCAGTGCTTTCGGTTTGTAACTATCGAGCTGCCGCTTGCCGTTATTGTCGCCGAAATTGACGCGCTGTTGCGTCTGGTAATAATGCTCGTAGCGCCGCAGCTCAAACAAATAGTTCTCGTATGCTACGAACTGCTTTCCCGCCTTGGCAACCGGGAACGGTACCACTTGAGTCACCCGATACATGAATGCCGACGAAGTCTGGAACTTATAAAGCTCAAGACAGGTATAGGCGAAGAACGCGACGACCGCGAAGATTATTAGACCGGTAGAAACAATAACGATCCGGTGTTTACTGTGGGCGAGCGGATATTTGTATTTACGAGCGCCCTTCAATACATCCTCACGGTGTTCGGCCACTGTCTCATTAGTGATGCGGGGGATGTTCTCGAACGCTTCTTGGATACGTTCTTCGCCCTTCACCTTTTTGAACCGTTTTGGCACAGGTGGGATGACATTGCGTACCTGCTTCAGGCGCTGAGTATTTAATTTAGGGGATGGTTTCTTCATAAGTACTTATTCTTGAGACATCGGTGCTGCAGATGCCTGTACACCGTGCTCGCGCAGAATTTCCAGAAGACGCTTCTGAATATGCTGCGGCTTGTGCAGGTAGTGTATCACCAGGTCTCCGACGAATGTCTGCATCATTATTGTACCAAATCCGAGTAGCGTTTCCTGCAGGCCTGACACTTCATAGTTCACCATCTGGATCTGTGTAAGTCCCATGTCGACCACGCTATGATGGAAGAAGCCCCGCTGGGTTATCTGCATGAAGCGCTGGTCGGTTACCACGAATACACTGTAGTACCAGCTCATCCAACTCGGAAAAAACAGTAACGCGGACAGTACGATACTAGCTAGAAAACTGAGATAGAAGAAATTCATGCTCGGAATCTGATCAGGAGGTCTGACATAGGTAAGTATAAGGGTGTATACCGGGCCGACGAGCAGTCCCAGCGAGCCCCAGATAATGCCCCGCCTCATGACGATGGGGTGTTTACGGAATACGTAGAGTACCTCTTCGTCGTCGAATTGATCGGGAAAATATTTGATTTTCTGCGAAGCAGCCGGAGCGTCTTTAGCGGACATAAGCGTATTGTATCAGATTGGTGCCCCCGCCAGGATTCGAACCTAGAGCTTTTCCTTAGGACGGAATTGTTTTATCCATTGAACTACGGAGGCATATGCCGGGCAGAGAGGATTTACATGGCCCTCTGCCGAGCAGATGAGAAAGTTAATTGAATAATAATATTGTTCAATTTTCTATCTGTTATTTTGATTTTCGGGTATGTGGCAGCGTATATGGTTCGTGCACCGTCTGGTAGCTGAACAACTCTGCTTCACTGAACCAATGCTCGATTTCCTGCTTGGCCTCTTCGGGGTCACCGGATGCATGAATGATGTTCGGCGTAGCGATACCCTCAGCGTCAGCGTGCGCGAAACTGATGTGTGAGTAATCACCACGGATAGTGCCGGGTTGTGCAGCTTTCGGCTCGGTGCCGCCGACCATCTTGCGTACGACGGCCACTGCTTCGATACCTTCCAGCACCATCGCGATTACCGGACCTTCATTCATCATTTCAAGTGTCACATCGAAGATCTCTTTGCCCCGGCGAGTCACCATTTTACCGATAGTCTCGTAGTGATGGTAGTAGTGATCGTAGTCGGGCTGTAACATTTTTACACCGACAACCTTGAGCCCTACGCGCTCAAAGCGTGTCAAAATTTCACCCACGATACCCCGCTTTACAGCGTCAGGTTTAAAAACAACTAGCGTTCGTTCCATATCATTCCTTGTTTAATTTTCCTTATTCTAACAGATATGTAGCCGCCGCTCCAGCTAGCACGCCTGTCGCACAATGCGCTACAATGATAGGTATGCAGTTTATAAAAATTAAAACGGATTTCCTGGAATATCTCGAGATTGAGCAGAACCGCTCGCAGAAGACTATCGCCAACTACGACCATTATTTGACCCGGTTAGCTGACTACGCTGGCGATATCACCGTGACGGATATCGACGCCGAACTGGTACGCAAGTGGCGGCTCTGGTTGAACCGGCTCGGTACCAACACGAGTGACGAGCTGAGTACCACGACACTGAACTATCACCTGATAGCGCTGCGTAGCTTTCTGAAGTTCTGCGCCAAGCGCAACATCCCTGCCCTGACCGCCGATAAGATTGAGCTCGCCCGCACCAAGCGCAAACAGGTGACATTCTTAAACGAGGACGAGCTGGAACGCATGTTCACACAGCCCAACACCACCAAGCTGGCCGGTGCACGTGACCGCGCCATCTTGGAATTGTTGTTCAGCTCTGGACTCCGCGTCAGCGAACTCGTAGGGCTTGACCGCGAACACATCAACCTCAAACGCCGTGAGTTCATGGTACGCGGTAAGGGGCAGAAGGACCGGCCGGTATTCATCAGCACCGAAGCAGCCGACTGGCTACAGAAATATCTCGACATGCGGCAAGACAACACTAAACCCCTATTCATCCGCTTTGCCGGCAATAAAAAGGTAGACCTAAGCGGTAATTATCACCGCCTGACCGCACGCAGCGTGCAACGTCTGGTGGCCCATTACGCACTTCTGGCGGGTATCACTAAGCACGTCAGTCCGCACACACTGCGCCATAGTTTCGCCACAAACCTGCTGATGAACGGTGCCGATCTACGCTCCGTACAGGCCATGCTTGGCCACAGCAATATCGCCACTACGCAGATATACACCCACGTCACCGACCCGCACCTGAAGAAAGTACACGAACAGTTCCATCATCTGTAAGGTGAGTGGCTAATTACAGTCGCTCGTGGGAGTAGTTGCTGGAGCTATGCTGTCATTATCAGGATCACTAAAGCTATATACCTTGCATATGCTTTCACTGCTCGCCACCGCGTTCAGCGGTATGGTGTCCGCGTCAGCCGTGGGCGTCAGATTGACCCGGGCCTGGATACGACGCAGCTCATCCTGGGCTTTACCGGTCACGTCTACCACTGCCTGGACTTTGCTGAAGGTCGCGGCACCGTTGTTGCCGGTTATGATCGTATCACTACTGGAAGTACGGTACGCCATGGATAGCCGAGCGTAATACTGCGTGCCTCCAGCTGGCAATACCACGGTGGCCTTGCAAGCAGTACTACAGGTGCCTCCGGTGGCCGTGACGACGTAAGAGGTTGTCGCCGTACCGAACTGTATCGTTTGGTTAGGAGTGTTGCCGAAAGGCGTAAGGAACAGTGTCACAGTATTTGTCGACAACGTAGTGGAGTTGAGCGAACCTCCGGCAGGTACTTTCATGAGGTCTACGCGCAGCACTCCTTCCCCGCATTTCCAGGCGGTGGACGCCGTCAACTGGTACGTACCACTACACGACGTATCGGTCGCACCGGTCTGCTTGGACCATTGGAACGTCAAGTTACCAAGTGCCTGATCGCTGAATATGGGAGTAACGACTGAACGAGCGGTCGTCGGATCAACCCGGATATCACGCGGACTCGGGTTTACCAGCACACAGGTATATGTCACGGCACCAGTCGCGCCGTCCAGGGGTCGTATGGGCGTACCGTCGTAGTTGTTCGCGCAGGAGTTCTTTGCCTGCAGGGTCGCTCCGCCCGGAGCATTGACCAGCTGTTGGATGGTGTGCGTAGTCACATTGATACCTGATTCGGCGGCGTAGAACGCTTCTGAACTCAGTTGGCGATCGAGCGCCTCGCGCTGGTTGCGGCGGGTCACCTGCGAGAAGCCGAGTACGATAAGTGTTATGACGAGTATCATGATGATCGTCACCATGAATGAGACCATACCGTTCTCATCAGATCGCTGCCATTTCTTGCTCATGCTTCCCCTATTGTACATGTTCGTATTCACTAATTCACCCTCTGTACCGCTACGGTAGATAGCGTGGCAACCGCACAGAACTGTGAACCGGTCGTCAGCCTACAGACCACTTTATCGCCATATACTTTCGCACTCAATGCATTCTGCGGATCAGTACTAAGACAACCGCCGGTAGTGCCCGCTGGCTTCGAGGTATCACATAGCAGATCGCTGTCACCGTAGGCGATTTTCAGGGTGACGGTCCACGTCTTCCAATCAGCCGAAGGCGTCAGCGAGGCACCGGTTACCCGCATGTTCTTGCCGAGCAGCTCAGTACCATTCGCCAGTCCCAGAGCCGGTGGCGTAGAGGGACAGACGGCTCCGGAATAGCTATAGGTATATAACCCCCACCCTGCGGAACCACCGGGTGTACTACCGTCATACTCTTGGCCGGCAGTGTACACGAAGGCTTTTGAGCCGGCACAGAAAAAGCCGTTCTGGCCAGCAGAGACCGAACCCGGCGTGACAGGAGAAGTGCCGCCCGAGCTGAACTGGATCGCCTGCGTGATAGTGTCCATGGCATTCTGGGCGGTCACCTGTGTACTGGAAGTGTTGATGCCCTTGTAATAATCACTCGTAAAGCTCAGTACACCGTAAATGATAACCATCAGAACCATCGAGAACACCAAGGTAGCGATCATTAGCTCTACGATGGTAAAGCCTGCCTGCTCTGAAGATAGTGAGGTGTATCGTGGTCGTTTCATGTTATTGCAGCCGGTAATACATGGTTACGTTCGCATCGTCTTCGGTGGTCGAATCAATACTCGTCCAAACGGCGGAAATGGTGTATACGGAAGGAGACGAGGTGGTTATCTGCAATTTGTATGTCGCTCCGCTGCCCGGTGCGGTTACTTGGGTGCAGTCTGCGGCTGCTGGGGTTATGGCACTCAGGAAACATGGTGCACCATGCGCCGGAACCGCTCCAGTGCTTTTGAGTGCCTCTATCTGTCCCTCTACTAGATGCTGGGCTTGTACACGCTCCTGATTGTTCTGAACGGCAACGATGTTACGACTGGCAGTCATATACGCCGCCATCAGCACTAAGCTGATGATAGCGATAGCTATGAGTACTTCTACGATGGTATCGCCGCGCTGGCCTAATTTACGCATCCTGGTCCTCCGAATACTTGCGTGGTAACTCCTTCTCCGCCGACAGTGAATTGTGCTGACTGAGTGGTCGTACCGCTATTGACGCAAACGACAGGAGATGACCCTAGTACGGCCAGTGTATGCAGCGCTATATTGCTCGCATTATACAAACCGAAGCTCTGGCCTCCTGTGTTTATGCATGAAGTAAGGCCACAGTTCGAATAGCTGGCCAAGCTGCTGATGATAGCTAAGCGTGTCGGCGAGGTCTTACTGCCTACGACTTTCAGACCGTATTCCAACGTGTCGGTTTGAGCGGCTGTTGATACCTGTGTAGGCTGTGCGTGGGCTAGACTATCAACATCTTGGCTGCCATATACCCGATTGCCAACTACGGGGGTTACGGTAATCTGACTGCTACCGTCCGTGAACTGCACGGCACTACCTAAAAAGATACAGCTGCCATTGCTGCTCGGCACCGTGACATTAGGTGGGGTACCGCTAACGTTGCCCGTACACGGAATCGAGGTGCCACCATAGTACCCGCTCTGCGTCTGGTTGATGATCTGCTGCAGCTGTTGACGGAAATCGTTAACGGCAGACATAAACATGGTCTTGTTCTGACGGCCATTGATAAGTATGGCGGCGGACACGAATAACATGCCACTTATAGCTAGGACGATGAGCACTTCGACTATAGTAAACCCGGCATCAGCCACTTTTGAGCCACCCTTGTGCATATCGCTAGTATATCAGGAAGCGTAAGCGAAACGCCACACTGTTTTTATACCCGTTCCATGCCCGTTGTTTACGGAAGAATCAGGTTGCGGTACCAGCTGATGATCTGCGCGCCGTAGAGCACGGTAAGGTAGGTTGCAAGCAAAAGATATGGTCCGAACGGTATACGGGTATGCAGGCCCCGCTTGGAACGGACCAGCGCCGGCAGACCGGCACAGGTGCCAAGGAGCGAGGCGCCAAAGATCACTAAGAATGCCCGTGCCGGCGTGCCGGCCAGCAGCCCCAGTACCAGCGCCAATTTGACGTCCCCACCGCCGATCCACCGGCCGCCAGACACCTGGTATAACGTCCAGAACAATCCAAAAATGATAACCGCGCCCAGCAGTGGTGCATACAGATCCGCCCAATTCCCCCGCCACAGGGCCGCTACGCACGTCTGGAGGGCCGCTAGGGCCACTAGCGGCAGCACAATCCTATCGGGCAGCGTGAACCACCGCAGATCGTAGACCGTCAGCGCCACGAACCCCACCACGAAAACCAGCCAGCAACCGAACACGAACAGATCCGCCCCCACGAACGTCAGCGGCCACGCCAGATATGACGCCACGAATAAGCCGCCGGCCACGAGCTCCACGAGCGGATATTGCCACGATATGGACGTGCGACAATAGCGGCACTTCCCCCGCAGCCAGAGCCAGCTGGCCACCGGCACCAGATCCTTGGCAGCCAATTCATGCCCGCAGTGCGGACACATGCTGCGACCTTTGGTTATGGAGAGCGCCTGTCGGCGTTCAACGGTCGCCTTCCCTTTTTTGCCCACCAGCGCCGCCTGTTCGTGCAACCGCCATACGAGCGCATTCACGAAACTCCCCAGTATAACGCCTAGGACGGCCAGTACCACGATAATCATTACCGTCATCATACCATAAACAAAAGAGCCCCCGAGGGGGCTCTTTGTAGTAGTCGTCGTGGACCGCTAGTTGTTATCTAGACACTTGACGATGCTCTTACCACCGCCATTATCAGTTGTGTAGAGTAGCGCATAGCTGCGGGTCGTACCGCCAGTCGTTAGACCGGATTTAGTTGCGTTACATACCGCGCCAGAGCCTGACGTCACATAGAACGTACCTGGAGCAGTTGTAGCGGTTGGGACTGTAGTAGTGGGAGCGACGATGTTACCACCCACCGTAACATTTTCCGTGTTGCTGCTACCACTAGCATAGGATACGACTATCGGTGTCCCGTTGCCGCCAGCGAGTTTGAGGCCCGTCGTCACACCGTTGTCGTCTGCGACTAAATTACCAATCGCAGTAAATACACTGTTAGCATCGCTGCTAATGGCGTTATTTTTCTGTGAGCGCTGCAGGTTCGGCACGGCCAAGAAGACCACGACCATGATCAGACCGGCGATCGCCAGTACGATCAGAACCTCGATGATAGTGAAACCATCTTGCTTCTTATATTGTTTTAATCTGTTAAGCATGTTGCAGGTGCCCCTTTGCAATTTATTAGTTTGTGCTTATGGTTGGATGATACGGTTTGCGCTCATAAAAAGCAAGCAGTTATCCACAGGCTACGAGCCGGTGAAACTACTGTTACCCGCCAGTCCGTAGATAGGTAGCAATATAGCCGCCACGATGATGAACGCTACGACACCGAGCACGACCATCATGACCGGCTCAATGATACTGCTGATATTCGCGACCTCGTTGTCCACTTCCTTCTCGTAGTAGTCGGCGACCTTGGTCATCATCTGTTCGATAGCGCCTGACTGCTCACCGATGCGCAACATGTTCGGCACGAGCGGTAAAAAGTTCGGATCACCGTCCAAGCTGTCCGCCAGGCTTTTACCGCCCTTTACCTTTTCGATCGCCTTGCGGATAGCGCGATCGATATGGACGTTGTTAACTGCGGTGGCGGTGATATCGAGCATCTGCAGCAGCGGCACACCGCTGGCCACCAGCGTGGAGCCCGTGCGGGCGAACCGCGCCATGTACAGCTTCATGAACAGCTGTCCGATAGGCCAGCCCTTCATCTTGAACTTATCGATGACCTGCTTGCCGGGGCCGGTCCGTGCCCAGCGGCTCGTAAAGAAAGCCGCCAGCCCCACTATAAGGATGACGATCCACCAGTAATGTATAACGAAATCGGACAACGCTAAGAGCGCCCTGGTGATGAGCGGCAGGTTGGCGCCAGGTAAGCTGGTGTAGATTCCCTTCACCTGCGGCAGCACTTTTACCACCATGAATCCCACCACAGCTACCATGACGAGCAGGACGATGACCGGGTACATCATGGCGCCGCGGATCTTACTGTTCAGGTCGGCGTCTTTCTCCTGTTGGATGGCCAGGCGCTCCAAGGCGGCATCGAGGGTGCCCGATGTCTCACCGGCTGCCACCAAGCTGATATACACCTGGTTGAACACGCGCGGATGCTTGGCCATGGAGGCCGAGAGCGTCGCACCGCCTTCCACATTACCGATGATCTGGGTAAGGACGACTTTGAGCGGCTTGCTGACCGTTTGTTGGTTGACGCTGCGCAGGGCTTGCACGAGCGGCAGACCGGCGTTGATAAGCGTACTGAGCTGACGGCTGAAGAGCACGCGGTCTTTGGCCGGTACCCGCTTCCGGGCACTGCTCAGAAACGCCAGGCCGCCGCTATCCTGCAGGCGGATGTCGGTCGGCACCAATCCTTGGTCGCTGATAAGCTTGGCGGCGGCCGCTTCGCTATCGGCTTCCACCGCAGCCCGTACCTGTTGGCCGGTCTGTGGGTTACGTGCGGTGTATTGGTAGTTCAGCATCGGTCATTAATCCCGCATTAACCTATCTAACTCATCTTGGTCGACGGCGAAGTTACGGGCTTCATCGTAGCTGATGGTGCCGGAATGGATAAGCGCGACGAGGGTCTTGTCCATGCTCTGCATACCGAACTCGGCACCGGTCTGGATGACCGCGTCGAGCTGGTGCGTCTTACCCTCACGGATGATATTGCGGACCGCGGGAGTAGCGACCAGGATTTCGGCGGCCGCGATCCGACCTCCGCCGATAGCCGGAACCAACCGCTGGCTGCAGATGGCCATAAGGATGTTAGACAGCTGCGCCCGGATCTGCGGCTGCTGGTGCGGCGGGAAGACGTCGACCATACGGTCGATACTCTGCGCAGCACTGTTGGTGTGCAGCGTAGCGAATACCAAGTGGCCGGTCTCGGCGATGGTAATGGCCGATGCGATGGTCTCGAGGTCGCGCATCTCACCGATAAGCACGACATCGGGGTCCTCACGCAAAGCTGAGCGCAGTGCCGCGCTGAAGCTATACGTATCGTAGTGGACTTCGCGCTGGACGATGACTGATTGTTTGCTCTTGTGCGTGTATTCGATCGGGTCTTCGATGGTGATGATATGCTTGGCCTGCTCCAGGTTGATCTTGTGGATCAGGGCCGCCAAGCTGGTAGACTTACCGGAACCGGTCGGACCGGTGACGAGCACCAGGCCGCGTGGGTAGTCGGCGAATTTGGTGACGATCGGCGGCAGGCCGAGCTGCTCGATAGTAAGGATATCGCTGGGAATAAGTCGGAGCGCTGCGGCTAAGTTGCCGCGCTCATGGAAGGCGTTCACACGGAAGCGCCCCAAGTCGCCGAAAGCAAAACTGAAGTCGAACTCTTTGTCTTTAAGTAGGATCTGCTTCTGGTCTTCGTCCAGAATAGCGAAGATAAGCGTCTCCACTGTCTCCTCGGTCAGCACATCGGCCGCTTGTACTGGTACTAATGCCCCGTCGACGCGCAGCATCGGCGGTAATCCCACCTGCAGGTGTAAGTCGCTGGCTTTCTTCTTCACCACCTCCTCGAGGAGGATTTCGATTCTTGGTTGTCCTTGTGCTGCCACCCTGTTGTTCTCTTTCTTTTCCTATTTATGCGCCGCCGGCTGCTACACGGTTGACTTCTGAAAGTGTCGTCTGGCCGTTCAGTGCTTTGAGGTATCCATCTTGCATCATGGTCACCATGCCTTCTTTCTGAGCTTGCTCCTGTATCTCCGTACTGGTTGCTCGCTTCAGGATGAGTTCCTGGATGGCTTCGCTGATGCCGAACACCTCGTATACCCCCATCCGACCCTTGTAGCCGCCGGGCGAGTCTGGGACTTCTACGCCCTTGGTTAAAGTATAAGCGGAATCGGTGCTCAAGGGCAAGCTCTCGTAGCCGAGCTCCTTGGCCAGAGCCGGCATCTTTTCTTTCGAGTCGGGTAGTAATGGTCCGAGCGTCGCCTGGATGGCAGCCGTTTCAGCAGGACTGGAATCGTAAGTCTCGGTGCGTTTGCCTAACCGGCGCACCAGGCGCTGGCCGATCACCGTATGCACGGTACTGGCGATCAGGAACGGTTCTACGCCCATATCGAGCAGGCGCGGCAAGATGCCGGCCGCGCTGTTGGTATGCAGCGTACTGAACACCAAGTGACCGGTGAGCGATGCCTGTACGGCTAGCTCCGCCGTCTCGCGGTCACGGATCTCTCCCACCATCACGATATCGGGGTCCTGACGCAGGATAGACCGGAGACCGCCCGCAAACGTCAGGCCGACATCAGCATTCACCTGTATCTGGTTGATGCCGTCCATCTTGTACTCCACCGGATCTTCCAGGGTAACGATGTTGATGCCGTCGCCCTTCACCTCTTGAAGCAAGGCATACAGACTGGTCGACTTACCAGAACCGGTCGGACCGCTGGTCAGAATCATGCCGTTAGTACTCTCTAGCCCCTGCCTAATGGTGTGCAGCGACCGGCCGACATAGCCCATGTCCTCGAGCTTCATGCTGGTACCGGTCTTGTCGAGCAGACGGATGACCACCTGTTCTCCCCACACCACCGGACTTACCGAAATACGCAGGTCAATCTCTTTGTCAGCGACATTCACCGAGAACTCACCGTCCTGCGGTATACGGTGCTCATCGATCTTCAAGTTGGATAAGATCTTTATACGGGAGATAAGCGGCGGCTCGGTGCTTTTAGGCAGCTTCATGATTTCGCGCAGGATACCATCGATACGGCAGCGGATCTTAAGCCCGTCTTTCAGCGGCTCGATGTGGATATCGCTGGCGCGGTTCTTGGCAGCGTATTCCAGAATGGTGTTGAGCGCCTTACTGATCGGTGAGTCCTGCACGATGGTGCCGATGCTGTTGGCCTGAGCCGCCTTTTTCTGAGCAGCCTTCTCTTCGGCTTCGGTAGTACCAGCCTTGATCTCGTTGGCTACGTTGCTGATTTCGTTCACCACCTCATCGGAGATATTGGCCTGGTACTGGTGCAGCACCTGGCGGATACCTTCCTCGGAAGCGGCATAGACCTTGAGTGGCCGGCCGATACGGTTGCTCAGGAAGTCGACTGCCTGCACATTGTCGGCGTCAAGCATGGCGACGACCAAGCGGTGCTGCATCTCGCCGAGCGGCACTGCCATGTAGCGCTCCGCTACGTCTTCGGGAAGCAGCTGCAAGATCTTAGGGTCGATCTTGGCTTCTACGAGATTCACGTACGGTACGCGGGTCACATGAGCGATGGTCTTGGTCAGCTGTTCGTTCGTTACCTTGCCGCTGCTGACCAGCATACTGAACAAGGGTGTGCCCTTGTCCTTCGAATCGGACTTGAGCTGCGTCAATTCAGCTCGGCTGAGGATCTTATCTTCGACGAGTTTGTCTTCTACCTGGGTCTGCGCTGTAGCGGAGAGAACGCTCACAAATTACCTCCCTGACCGCTACTGACCGCCACTGAACGGATTCTGATTATTATCGGTGCCTATCTGTGACTGCTGGGTCGGATCTATGCTGTTGCTATTGAAATATTTTTGGTCCGGCGTCTGGAATGAAGCGTCGATGGGATCGACCACCTCGACTTCCTGCTGCCGGTTACTCGGCGTGACGAACAATTTGTTCGACGCGACGAATGACACGATAGCGCTGATGAACGCGATCACGACTATGAGAGCGACGTCTTTTTGTTTCATTTATTTCACCACCGTCTTGTTGATGTTAAGTGATTTGGCCGGCTGATAGTATGTCTGGGCCGTAACGCTCAGCGTAATGTTACCGGAACCGCCTGTCAGGTCCATGGTCTGTATCTGCATGGGCCGGATTGATCGGCCGAGAGCACTCACCACCGTCTGGAGGTTGTTGTATGACCCTTCTACCGACATGCTGAACGGCATCGCGACCGGTGCAGGCGTAGAGCTGGTCTGGTTGGCCCCCTGGGCGATCTCATCATCAGTACCGGTGATTCCATCGATCTTCACGTCTTGATTGGCCAGGAGGTTTTCCAGGCTGGTCGTCAGGCCCGGGAAGTCATAACTGCTCGGTAATGCATCCAGCACGATCTTGGCGTTATCGCCGTCCTGCGGGCCGTTGCCGTTCGGATCGCCACCGATGGCGTTCTGTGAGGTCGATATGAAGGCCGCGTAAGAAGCCTTGAGCTGCGACGAAGCAGTGATATCGGTCTTGAGCTGGTTCACGGCCGTCCGCTTCTTGGCGATGACCCGATTCTGGTAAGCCGCCTGGCTTACCAACGTCTTTACCGCTACCAACGAGAATACCAATATGAACGCCGCGACGCTCACATAGATGACGGTACGGGCATTGGCTTTCTCGATGAGCGCCCGCTTGGATGATGGTGCCGCTACTGCCATTGCTAGTTCCCCTCTCCGAAGATGTTAGATTGATCGACATTCGTACTCGCCGGTACGGTAAGCTTCACATCGTTCTTAACATTGAAGATAGCCGGGTCAAAGTTAAGGTCGATGGTGAATGACGCCCCGTCGCTAGTGCGACCGAAGCTCGAAAGCACGACTGAGGAGAAGGCGTGAGTGCTCTGACCGGTACCGTTGATCTTGTACAGCGTGGCTTTTAGCGTGTCGGTGTAGGTACTGACGGTATCGAGCGAAGGAGCGTTGCCGCCAATCGTCATCGTATTCTGCGTGAAGTCAATCTGTAGCTGGTTCAGCGAGGCCTGAGAAGGCGTCACCTGAGCGATGTAGTCGAACAGGCGGCTTGCTACCGGCTTCTGATCGTGTAGGCCCGTCAGCGTGCTGAGCTGATTCTGGACTGTCAGGATCTTGTCGAGGTTAGGGATACTCTTCAATTGCTGGCTGTACTTGGCGATGTCGGCATTCTCGTCACTCAAGCTCTTTTTCTGCACCACATCCACGGACACAAACGCCAGCAGCAATACGACGATACTGACCACGCTGACCAGGAGCGATACGGATGTCAGCAAGCGTTTGGTACGCTGCGTCTTTACATATTCGAGCTTTACATTCGGCAATAAGTTGAACTGGACCATACTATTCGTTCCTCTCCGCCAAGCCTACTGCTACGCTGAACTGATTAGACACCGCCAACAGTTCGTTCTGCCGCTCGGCCGCGAAGGCCACGTTGCGCCAGGCGTTACCGATTTCGACGTTCATACCGAACTTGTTGGCCAGGTACAGCGGGAATTCCGGTATGGCTGAGGCACCGCCGGTCACGATGATCCGCTCCAGCTTGTTGTCCGGGTAACGCGTTTGGAAGAACTTGATAGATTTGTCGACTTCGCTCACCAACAGGTCGATAGTACCGAGAATAGCCTGGTACACCTGGCCTTCCAGCTTATCTTTGCTGACGCCGAACTTGTAGATGAACTGCTGCGCCTGCTTGTCATCGATGCCGAGGTTCTGCTGCGCAGACCGTACCACCGCTTCGATACCGGTAGGAATGGAGCGAGTCAGACGCGGTGCATCGCCGAGCGTTATCACCAGATCGGTCGTAAGGTTGCCCATATCGATAACCAGCTGCGGGGCGACCGTACCAGCCGGTATGACTGCTCGCGGCAATGCCAGGTTGTCCGGCTCGAACGCGATGACGTTCAGACCGATACCCTCGACCATATCGAGCCGCTGCTCGATAAAGTTGTTCGGTACGCTGCTCAGCAGCACCTCCACCTTGGCTTTATCCTTAGGAGAATCGCCCAGTAAGGCCCAGTCGATCTTGCTTTCGGCCGGAGGCGTCGGTATGAGCGAATCAGCTTGGTACATCAGCGCCTTACCGAGTTCACCGGTTGGCAGCCGATCCATATCGACGACCGTGGTGAATACCCGGCTGCTCGGTAGACCGACCGCCACGTTCTTGGTGGAAAGCCGTGCCTCAGCCACCAGGCTGGCGATGGTCTGCGCCAATTTCTGCTGGTCAGCCTTGCTGTCACTCTGCAATAGCTTTGTGTCTACTGGTACATAGGCGTACTTTACCAATGTCTTGGTGGCACCGGTGCCACGCAACTCTACTAACCGTACTCCGGTCGTTCCGATGTCGAGACCGAAGAACGATGAAACCCCACTCAGTAGTCCCATCTGTTATTGCCCCTGTTTTCTCGTTTTGGTCATTTTGTAATTGCTCACCCTTTCGTCCTGCCGCAGCTTATCTAGTAACAATAGCAAGACTCATATTACGTTCGATTATAGCATAAGCGTGTACGCGCAGCGCAAGCCGTTTTACATAGGTCGTCCTACAGCACCGGCGGCAGACTGGTATACGACTGCACCTGCAGCGTCGCGTCGGTACCACCGAGCCAGAGTTCGGGGTCGTAGTCGAAGACTTCGGCCGGGTCGACCGGGGCACCGTCCGTCAGGTCGGGTGCGTAGTAGTTGCCG
>Ga0164242_10001409_pt1 | contig 28464 bp, 27 predicted proteins | sample OricomgcompostMG_FD_108783 | JGI IMG/M metagenome (GOLD analysis project Ga0164242, IMG submission 108783) | Miracle-Growth compost microbial communities from Emeryville, California, USA - Original compost - Miracle growth compost (MG) ...
GGCCTCGCCCGCGAGCACCGCCTTCGACAGCGGCGGACGCTCGTACGGCAGATGCGCTTCGTCCGCGATCATCACGACGCGGCCGTCGAAGCCTTCCTTGCGCAGCGTCTTCACGACCCAGCCGGCCGCCTGGCCGCCGCCGACCACGACGACGGTGCGCGGCGCCGCAACCGGATTCGCGGCCGCTGCCGATGCCTGCGGCGCGCTCACGAGCGACGCTCCGTCATGAATTTTCCTTCGGGAGCCTGAGCATTTTTCTGCCGGCGCGTGTTGCCGTCCAGCCCGCCGTCGATCGCCCATTCGGCGAACACCGTCGGGCCGGGTTCGAAGTCGCGCGGCTGCCAGTCCGGCGTCAGCACGTCTTCGTCCGCGTAGTATTCGATCAGCCCGCCGGCCGGATTGCGGAAGTACCAGAAGTATGCGGACGACACCGGATGCCGGCCCGGCCCGAGTTGCGTGGCCCAGCCGCGGCGGCTGATGTGCAGGCCGCCGCCGAACACCTCGTGAATGTCGCGCACCGTGAACGCGACGTGATTCAGGCCGCGCCTGCCGTCCGGCAGCGCGAGCAGGAAGATGTCGTGGTGACCGCCGTGCGGCGCGCAGCGCATGAATGCGCCGCGGCCCGGATAACGGTCCGACGTCTCGAAGCCGAGCCGTTCGTGATAGAACCGCTCCTGTTCCGCGAGGCGGTTCGTGAAGAACACCACGTGCCCGACCTCGACCGGCTCCGCGCGCTCGTAGACCGGCGACGGCTGATCGACGCGCAGCGTCTGCCCCCACACGTTCGACGGCGAACCGCGCACGTCCAGCGCGCGGCGGCGCGTGACCTCGATGCGGACCGCCATGCCGCCCGGATCGATGCAGCCGAGCGCGTCGTCGGTCGCGTAGTAGCCGGGCTGATCCGCGAGACGGCCGTGCAGCGCGTCGAGTTCGTCGCGCGTCGCGACGCCCCACGTGACTTCGCGCAGCGTCGGCCCGTCTTCGAACGCGGGCGGCAGCGACGCGTCGCTCGCGTCGACGACCACCACCGTGCAGCCGTTCAGCGTCTCGAAACGCGCGCGCGTACCGTCGTGCGCGACTTCCTTCAAGCCCCAGTCCGCGAAGAACCGCCGGCATTCGCCGAGGTCCGTCACGCCATAGGTGATCTGTTCGATGCCGAGTATCGTCATGGCCTCTTTCTCCTGTGCGTCGCCGTCACGCGTTCGCCCACGGCAGCGGCGTGTCGTTCAAGCCCCAGTAGAGGCTCTTTTGCTGCATGTACTCGCGGATGCCGAGCCGGCCCTTCTCGCGGCCGACCCCGCTGTCCTTCCAGCCGGAGAACGGCGTCGAGATCGAAAACAGCTTGTACGTGTTGATCCATACGGTGCCCGCGTCGAGCGCGCGGGCCACCCGCCATGCGCGTTTGTAGTCGCGCGTCCAGATGCCGGCCGCGAGGCCGAACACGCTGTCGTTCGCCTGCGCGATCAGCGATGCTTCGTCGTCGAACGGCATTGCGACGAGCACCGGCCCGAAGATTTCCTCCCGGCAGATGCGCGCGTCGTTTTGGAGTCCTTCGAGGATCGTCGGCAGATAGAAAAAGCCGTGTTCGCGGCCGTCGCCGACCGGGCGCTCGCCGCCGCACAGCAGCCGGCCGCCCTCTTCGAGCCCGAGCGCGACGTAGCGCTCGACCGACTCGCGATGCTTGCCGGTGATCAGCGGACCCATCTGCGTGTCCTCGCGCGCCGGGTCGCCGACGCGCAGCCGGCGTGCGCCGTCGACCAGCCGGCGCATGAATGCGTCGTAGACCGAACGCTGCACGAACAGCCGCGAGCCGGCGATGCACGCCTCGCCCGACGAACTGAAGATGCCGTACAGCACGCCGTTTACCGCATGATCGAGGTCCGCGTCGTCGAACACGATGGTCGGCGACTTGCCGCCGAGTTCGAGCGACACCGGCATCAGCTTTTCCGCCGCGATCCGCGCGATGCCGCGGCCCACGTCGGTGCCGCCGGTGAACGACACCTTGCGCACGCGCGGATCGCGCACCAGCGCGTCGCCGATCACCGAGCCCTTGCCGGGCAGCACGCTGACGACGCCCTTCGGCACCCCCGCTTCGTCGCAGATCCGCGCGAGCGCGAGCGACGCGAGCGGCGTCACTTCGGCCGGCTTCAGCACGACCGCGTTGCCGCCCGCGAGCGCGGGCGCGAGCTTTTGCGCGTCGGACGCGATCGGCGAATTCCACGGCGTGATCGCCGCGACGACGCCGATCGGCTCGTGCACGCTCATCGTCAGGTAGTCGCCGCGCGACGGCGTCAGTTCGTCGTCGAGCGTTTCAACGCACGCGGCGTAGTAGCGGAACGTGTTCGCCGCGCTCGCGACGAGCGCGCGCGTCTCGCCGATCGGCTTGCCGTTGTCGCGCCGCTGCAATTGCGCGAGCGCTTCGTGGCGCGCGCCGATCAGGTCCGCGATCCGGTACAGCACGAGCGCGCGCTGATGCGGCTTCAGCCCGGCCCAGTCCGCGCGGCGCCAGGCGGCGTCGGCCGCGGCGACGGCGTCGTCCGCGTCGTCCGCGTTAGCGGTCGAAATCTCCATGTTCACCGACTGGTCCGCCGGATACACGCTCGCATAGCTCGCCGCGCGGCCGCGCCGCCATTCGCCGCCGACGAGGATGTCGCCGTCCGGCACGAGGCGGGAATCGAAAGGGGTCATCTCACAGCTCCATCGACGGGCGCGCCGCATCGCATTGCATCGCGGGCGGCGCGCGGCGGTCGCGTCAAATCACACAGCGCGCCGCGCGGTTGCGCAGCGCACGAATCGCGCTATAGGCGGTCAACGCCGACGTCTTCGGGTTGTCGGCCAGCGGCTTGCCGCACATTTCCAGCGACATTTCTCCGAACGCGCCGCGCGCGACGATCCGGTGCACGTTGCGCGCGACCGCAGGATCGGCGATCAGGCGCACCGAGGTCCGATCGAGGCCGAGGCCCGCGAGCGCGATCGTCGCCGCGACGTTCGCGTTCTTCGGGTAGAGCCGCGCCGCGTCGCGCGCACTGCCCTCGAAGATCACCTGTTCGGCATCGAGCGCGCGCAGGTCGCACAGGTCGTCGGCCGGCGTGCCGAGCCAGCCGACCGGCGGCTTGCGGCCCGTATACAGCACCTCGTCGAGGCCGCCGAGCTTCGCGGCGGCCAACGCATCGATGCCGCCGATCGCGCCGGACAACAGCGTGAGCGTCGCGTCGCCCTCGTCCGCCGCGACCGACAGTCGGTCGAGCAGATCGAGATCGGACAGCGCGCCGATCGACGCGACCGCGCAATCGGTGCCGGCCTTCAGCAGCGGCACGACGTGATCGACCAGCGCCGCGTGGCCCGCGCATTCGAGCGCGAACTGCGGGCGCGTCGACAGCGCATCGACCGACGACACCACTTCGACCGACGGCCCGACCGCGCCGCGTACCGACACCGCGTGATGCCCGGGCACGATCACGTGCGACACGTGCACCTGCGGATCGGCGGCGACCGCGCGATAGACGGCCTGGCCGATCGCGCCGAAGCCGATCATCGCAATGTCGATGGCGGCCCCGTTCGGACGATGGGCGTCACGCATGCTGCGGCTCCTCCTGCTTGACCGGCGGCCCCGCGAACGCGGTCGCGAAGCTGCCGACCGAGGTCATGTCCACTTCGACCAGCACCGGGCCGGTTTTCGCGAGCCCTTCGCGGATCACGCGATCCGCGTCGTCGAGCGACGACAGCCGGTAGTGCGCGAGGCCGAGGCTCGCGCAGAACTGCGAAAAGTCGGGCTGATGCAGGTCGACGTAATAGCGGCGGCCGCCGTACTGCGCGTCCTGGATGTTGCGGATCACGCCGTAGCACCGGTCGTTCATCAGCACGATCATCACGTTCGCGTTTTCCTGCACCGCGGTCGCGAGTTCGCCGACGTTCACCATCAGGCCGCCGTCGCCGACGAGGCACACGGTCTTCGCGGCCGCGCCCGCGAGCGCCGCGCCGATCGCCATCTGCATCCCCTGGCCGATGCCGCCGCCGAGCGCATGCACGCCCGCGCGCGGCGCGAAGATTTTCAGCAGCCGGTTGCCCCACGTGCTGTTCGAGATCGTCACGTCGCGCACCCAGTTGTAGTCGCGGCCGACGGCGCGTTGCAGCGACTCGACCAGCTGCCGGTACGGTCCGAGTCCCTTCGCGGTGTCGGCCACCGCGGTCTCGCGCACCGCCGCGAGGTCGCCGGCGAACGCCGGGTCCACCTTCAGCCGGCCTTCGAGACGCGTCGCGAGGGCGTCGAGCACCGTCGCCGCGTCGCCGTGCACGAACAGTTCGTTGCGGTAGCCACGATTGTCCGCGAGCGCGTCCGCATCGACGCGATACAGCGGCTGCGGCAGCGCGAGCTGGTACTTTAGCGTTTCGTTGCCGCGCAGCCGCGAGCCGACGACCAGCATCGCGTCGCAGGTGCGATAGAAGTCCTCGACGGCCGCGTGCACGTTGAACGCGCCGAGCGTCGCCGGATGATCCTCGGGCAGCACGCCGCGCCCCTGTACGCTGGTGACGACGCCGAAGCCGAGCGCGACGAGCCGCTCGACCGCCGCGCGCGCGTGGCGCGTGCCGCCGCCGAGCCACAACAGCGGACGCTTCGCGTTCGCGAGCGCGTCCGCGAGTTGGGCGACGCGCGCGTCGTCGTGCGTGAGCGGGCTCACGTATGGCGCGGCGAGATCGTGCGGCCAGTCGGTCAGCGCAGCCTGGATGTCGATCGGAATCTCGACGCTGACCGGGCCGGCCGGCGCGGTCAGCGCGACGCGCACCGCCTCGCGCACGGTCGCGAGCGCGGTGTCGACCGAACGCACGCGAAACGCGGCCTTCGAGATCGACGACAGCATCGCCAACTGGTCGGGCGCTTCGTGGATGTACGCGAGGTCCTGGTCCAGATAGTCGGTCTCGATCTGTCCGGTCACGTGCAGCAGCGCGGTGCCGGCGGTCAGCGCCTCGACCATCGCGCCGGCCGCGTTGCCGGCGGCGGTGCCGGTGCTCGTGAACGCGACGCCGAGCCCGCCCGACACGCGCGCGAGGCCGTCCGCCATGTTGACCGCGCCGGCCTCGCCGCGCGCGCCGACGTAGCGGATGTGGCCGCGCCGGCCGATCGCGTCGAGGATCGGCATGTTGTGAATCGAGATCACGCCGAATACCGTTCGCACACCGCATTGTTCGAGAAAGGCAGCGATCAGCTCCCCGACGGTGATTTGTTTAGACATGTCGTGCAACGCCTCCGGAAACATCGATGTGACTGCCCGTCGTATAGGACGACAAGGCCGTGGCCAGATAAAAGAGCGCCTGCGCCGCTTCGTCGGGACGACCGAGGCGACCAAGCGGAATGTTCTTCTTGCGCGCAAGTTCGGCGCTCCAGTCTTCCCAGCTTTGGCCCGGCTGCGCGCCGGCTTCGTAGCGGCGACGCCACTGCCCGGACTCGACGAGGCCGATCAGGATCGAGTTCACGCGGATGCGCTCCGGCGCGAACTCGCCCGCGAGCGACTTGATGAGACTCAGCACGCCCGCGCGCGCCGACGACGTCGCCACCATGTGCGGCTCCGGCTGCAACGCGAGCAGCGAATTCACGCAGACGATCGACGCATTGCCACCGGCCGCGGCCGCCGCGCGCAACATCGGCAGGAACGCGCGGGTCGGACGGATGATGCTGAAATACTTCAGGTCCAGTTCGTCGCGCCATGCGTCGTCGGTCGTGTCCGCGAACGTGGACACGCGGCCCTGGCCCGCGTTGTTCACCAGCATGTCGGTGCGGCCGAAGCGTTGCCGCACCTGTTGCGCGAACGCGTTCACCGCGTCCGCGTCGAGCACGTCGCACGGCGCGGCGAGCAGCGACGCGTCCGCATGGCGTTCGCGCAGGCCCTGCTCCGCGCGCGCGAGACGCGCGCGGTCGCGGCCGCAGATCGCGACCGACGCGCCCGCGCTCAGGAAAAGGTCGGCGGTCGCGAGCCCGATGCCGGACGAACCGCCCGTCACCACCGCGACCTGCCCGGTCAAGTCGATTCGAATCATCAGATCCCCAATGCCTTCATGTACGGACTGCGCGCGGGCGGCCGGTAGTTCAGACGCGTCGACAATTCGTCGGCCGCGCGCCGCACCTTGCCGACGAGACCGGAATCGAGCAGCGACGCGTCGATCGCGGAGCGCGGAATCGTCGTCGTGATGACCGCCGCGATGCGGCCCGTATCGTTGCGCACCGGCGCGGACACGACCGAAATGCCGCGCTCGAACGACGACTCGCTGATCGCGAAGCCACGCGCCGCGTCCTCGCGCACGCGCTCGTACAGCGCCTCGACGGTTTCCGGCGTGTGCTGCGTGAAGCGTTCGAGCGTCGGCTCCGGATACAGCGCGCGCAGTTCGTCGAGCGTGAAGTCGCCCATCAGCACCTGGCCGTGCGTGGTCGCGTGCGCGGGCAGCCGCGTGCCGACGTTCACCTTCACCGAACTGAAGATCGGCGCATGGCTCTGCGCCTTCGCGACGAACACCACGTCGCGGCCGTCGCGGATCACGATGTGACTCGTGAGACCCGTGTCGTCCCGCAGCGATTCGATGATCGGCAGCCCGAGGTCGGTCAGTTCGAGCGAACTCAGGTATTCGAAGCCGAGCCGCAGCACCGCGACGCCGAGCCGGTAGTTGCGATCGCCGCCCGCGCGTTCGAGGAAGCCGAGCGCTTCGAGCGTCTGCAGCAGACGGAACACCGTCGTGCGCGGAATGCCGAGCCTGCGCGACAGTTCGGGCGCGCCGAGCGTCGGCTCCCGCGGCGAGAACTCGGTCAGGATGCGCAGACCGCGTTCGAGACCGGGCACGCGATAGCTGGCGTCGCCGCGGTCGTCGTCCGCGTCGCGCGGACGGTCTGCCGTATCAGAGGTCATTCGGGAACTCCATTGTGGTTCACGCTGCTTTTCGTGCCGTTTTCCGCGTCGCGGCAGAACGCGCCGATCAACGCGTCGTACGCGGCCGGCGCTTCGACGTAGCCCGCGTGGCCCGCCCGCGGCACGATCCGCAGCGGCACGCGCGCCGCGTCCGCGAGCCGCTCGCACGCGGCGGGCGGCGTGATGCCGTCCTCGTCGCCGACCGCGACCGCGACACGGCCGTCGAATGCGGCGAGGTCGGCCGCGAGATCCGCGTTCGCGAGCAGATGCGTCGCCTGCGCGTAACCGGCCGGCACGATGCGGGCCATGTTCCAGCGCACCCACGCGCGCGCCGCGTCACCGGCGTGCGCGGACAGCAGGTTCGCGCTGCGCTTTGCGGCGAGTCCGGCCGGGCCGAGCGCCGCGAGCATCGCGAGGCGCGCGTCGCGCCTGTCCGCGCGCACGTCCGGCGACGCCGCGCCGTAACCGGCCGCCGGCGAGATCAGCAGCAGACCGGCGACGCGCGACGGGTTCGCCGCCGCGAACGCACCGGCGACGATCGCGCCGAGCGAATGGCCGACCAGCACGCAGCGTCCGACGCCGAGCGCTTCGAGCCATCGCCGCAGCGCGTCCGCGTAGTCCGACGCGAGCGGCGATGCGGCGGCCACCGGCGTCGATTCGCCGTAGCCCGGCGCGTCCCATGCGAGTACGCGACGCGACGCGCCGAGCGCTTCGAGTTGCTGCACCCACGACGCGGCGCCGGAGCCGATCCCGTGCAGCAGCACGAGCGGCAGCGCGGCTTCGCAGTTGACGCCGGCGGCTTCGCGGTATCCGATCGTGCGCGCGCCGACGTCGACGCGACGCGCGGGGAAAGCCGCGAGCCGCGCTTCGAGCGAAGCGGCGACGTGATCGGGGTTGTCGGAGAACGAAAGCATGGCTGCGTCGGCGGGTGCGTAGTTCATCGCGCGAATCAGCGCTTGATCTTCGCGAGCGGCGAATCCGGCGGATACGTCGGCGTGATCGGCTTCGGCGAGCCGAGCATCACGCACATCAGCGCGTCCTCGTCGCCGATGTTGATTTCCGACCGGTAGACGCCGGGCGGCACCGAGATCAGGTCGCGTTCGCCGAGCACCGCTTCCCACGTGTCGCCGTCGCGCTCGCAGATCACCTTCATCTTGCCCCGCAGTACGAAGAAAATTTCTTCGACATCCACGTGGATGTGACTCGGGCCGATGTTGCCGGCCGGAATCACCATCGTCGAGAACGTGAAGCCGCCGGCCGGCACCGTGTTCACGTCCTTCGCGACGCCGGTGCCGCCGGTGCCGACGTAGCGCATCTGCGCGCGGCGATACTTCGGGTCGTAGTCCGCCTGGAACTTCAGCGCGTCCCAGTCGTAACGGCGCGTGTCGAGCCGCGCGACGCGGCCTTCCATCCATTGCGCAAAACTCGCATCCGTGGGCTGGTCCCACGACTTGCGCTCGATATCGGCATCGGCCATCGATTTCTCCTTTCGATTGGACTGAATCAATTCATCACAAAGCCGCCGTTCACCGGCAGCAGTTGCCCGGTCACGAAGCGGGCGGCATCGGAAAGCAGGAACAGGACCGGCCCGGTCACGTCGGCCGGCACCTGTGCGCGCGGCAGCGCGCGCCCCTCGCGGTAGTAGTCGTGACGCGCCTGCGGGACATAGGCGGTCGCCTCGACTTCGGTCAGCCCCGGCGCGATCGCGTTGACGGTCACGCCGTGCTCGCCGAACTCGCGCGCGAGCGAATGCGTCATCGCGATCACCGCGCCCTTGCTCGCGACGTATGCAAGCAGCTTCGGCGCGCCCCACAGCGCGGTGTCCGACGCGATGTTGACGATCGCGCCGCGCGCCGAGTCGCGCAGATGCGGCAGCGCCGCCGTGCACGCGAGCCACGTGCCGCGTACGTTCACGTTCATCACCGCGTCCCATGTGGCGGGGCTGAGTTCGGTCGCGGACTGGCCGCCGGAATTCGTGATCGCCGCGTTGTTGACGAGGCCGTCGACGCCGCCGAGCGTGGCGGCCGCCGCATCGACGAACGACGCGATGCTCGCCGGCTGCGCGAGATCGAGCGGCCGGTACCACACGTCGCGGCCCGCCGCGCGCAGCGTATTCGCGAGCGCGTCGCCGTCGTCGTGCAGCAGGTCGCCGAACACGACGCGCGCGCCCGCTTCCGCGAGCGCCGCGACGAACGCCGCGCCGAGTCCGCGCGCGCCGCCCGTGACGATCACGCGCCGGCCATCCAGCGCGACCGTCGCGGTCTCACGCATGGCGAGGCTCCGCGGCGGCCGGCGTCGCGGCGGCCTGCTGCGCGCGCCACGCGTCGAGGTCGGCGAAGTGCTGCTGCGCGCGCTGGCGCAGCATCCGGCGCACGCGCGTCATGCCGACGTCGTGCTGATACAGGAACTCGTGATCGCGCGCGTTCGGCGCGAGGCTTTCGAGGACGTAGCGGTCCTGTTCGAGCACCGCCCAGTGCAGCCCTTCGAGGCGGTTGCGGTACAGGAAGCGCCATGCGTCGCGCTGCCAGCCGGACACCTTGCGGGTGCGCCAGAAATAGACCTGACAGTGATCGCCATCGACCGGCACCGCGAAGCCGATGATCCCGAAGTTGCCGCCGGGACCGAACTTCCGGCGGTACGGAATCGCGAGGCGCATCCACAGGCAGCCGGTCTCGCCGAGTTCGACCCAGTCGAAGTTCACGTCGCGCTGGCCGGTCTTTTCGAATACGAGGCCGGTGTCGGTCTTGCGCACGCGCATGTCGGCCTGCTTGTCGCCTTCGGCCATCGAATGCGACGTCGCGTGCAGATACGCGCCGTGCATCGGGTCCATCACGTTGTCGATCGCGTACTGGTAATTGCACTTCCAGTTCGACAGGCAGAGGAAATGCGCATAGCCGTCGCTCGACAGTTCCTCCGGCAGCACGAGCGGCGCCGGTTGCGGGTGCGCGTCGTCGCCGAACCACAGGAAGATCGCACCCGCGCGTTCCTCGACCGGGTACGACTTCACGCACTGCTTGCCTTCGAGCGGACACGCAGACACGGCCGGCACGCTTTTCACGGTGCCGCCGCCGTCGACTTCGATGCCGTGATACCAGCACGCGACGCGGTCGCCGAGGTTCCAGCCGAGCGACAGCCGCGCGCCGCGATGCGGACAGCGGTCTTCGAGCGCATGCACGCGGCCTTGCTGATCGCGCCACAGCACGATCTGGTCGCCGAGGCGCGTGATGCCGATCGGCGCGTTGCCGACCTGCCAGCCTGGGGCGACCGGATACCAGTAGTTGCGCAGGCCGCGGTCGAGGTAAGTCCGGATCGGGTCGGCCGTGCCGGCGGTTTCGGGTGTGGGGGATGTCATTGAACAGACTCCGGGGCGTATTCGGGAAGACCGGCCGCCGCGCGTGCCGGCCGCTGCCACGAGCGGGCGGGCATTGCGCAGTTGGCCGTTCAGTTCATTCGGAGAGCAGACGAAGCTCGGCGGTCAGACGCTCCGCGCTCCACCGCGCGCCTTCGGGCGTGCGAAAGCCGAGGCCATTCAGGCCGTCGACCACTTCGTGAAGCTCCACCGCGCCCGCGTCGAACACCTGTTCGAGCGCGTCGCCGAAGTCGTTTTCGTATTGCGTCGGCTCGGCCCTGCGCGTCTGCCAGACGATGTTTTCGACGTCGCCCGGCTTCTCGATCACACCCTTGCCGGCGACGTTGTTCGGTTGCGGCGCGAGCCACGGTTTCAGATACGGATTGAAATTCACGGTCACCTCTCGCTCGGTCACTCGACCTTGATCTGGATTTCCTCGCCCGCAAGACGCACCGCGTACCGCTTCAGGTCGCGGCCGCCGGGCTCCTTCAGGCACTTGCCGGTCGGAATGTGAAACACGGCTTCGTGCAGCGGGCATTCGACGGTATCGCCGTCGATAAAGCCCTGCGTCAGCAGCGCGTACGCGTGCGGGCAGACGTTTTCGAGCGCATAGACCTCGTCGCCCACCCGATAGATGCCGATCTCGGCGCCGTCGAGCTTGAACTCGATCGGCGCGTCTTCGGACAGGTCGCCGGCATGACCGACGCAGCGCCATTCTTCAGCCATTTCTCTCCCTTCTCCCGATCACCTTCGTTCCATACAAGGAACATTGGTTTATGTATGGTTATTATAGAAGGCGGTTTAACCCAGAAAAATAAAAATGCGGTCTAACCGGGGTAAACACCTAACAAGCTGCCGATCGTCGGCCGTTTGGCGAAGCGCGGCGCTGCGCCGTCCAGCGGAGACGACCGCCGGCATGGCTTTCTGCCCGCACGGCGCGAGCGGCCCCCGATTCCGGGAAGGGTTAGTCCGTATCCCAAAAACTTTTTTGATCGATGTCCGTAGACTCTATACTTTCCATAGGCAGTTCAACTACCCATATATGGAACACATCACGACAACCAGCCGGTCCGCACCGGATCACGACCGGTCCACGTAAAACAAAGGTCAGGCCGCTGCACGATCGGGCAGGTCCATTTGCCACATTATTAGGAGTCCAGAGTTGAAAAACGTCATCGCCGTCGGCATCGCCGCGCTGTGCGTCAGTTCGGGCGCGTGGGCGCAGAGCAGCGTCACGTTATACGGGAGCCTCGATGCGGGGGTCGCCTACATCAGCAACGTCGGCGGCAGTTCGAAGTGGATGCTCGAACAGGGCAACATGCAGCCGGATCGCTGGGGCTTGAGGGGCGTCGAGGATCTCGGGGGCGGCCTGAAGGCGTTGTTTCAGCTGGAAAACGGCTTCTATACGAACACCGGTGCGTTCGCGAAAGCCAACACGCTGTTTAACCGGCAAGCTTACGTCGGGCTCGGATCGAGCCGGTTCGGCACGCTGACGCTCGGCAATCAGACGCCGTTCAGCTTCGACGTACTCGGCCCCTTCAGCACCGCCTACCTGGCGGCAAGCTGGTATGCGTTCCACCCGGGCAATATCGACCAGCTCGCGGACACCGGCGTCGTACCGTACAACAACGCTGTCAAGTACAAGTCACCGGCCTGGTACGGGCTGTCGTTCGGCGCCATGATGGGGCTCGGTAACACGACGAACTTCTCGACGGGCCGAACCATGAGTTTCTCGCTCAGCTATGCGAACGGTCCGTTCAAGGCCGGTGCGACGTGGTCGAACGAACACGACCGCACGGTATCGATGGCAACGACCGGCATCGGCACGTTCCAGGGGCAGCCGAGCGCCACCTACATCGCGGACAAAGTCGAGAACATGGGCGCCGGCGCGTCGTACCGGTTCGGCAAGCTGCTGGTGCACGGCCTCTATACACGCACGAAGCTGCAATCGAACGGCCAGTCCGATACGTTCCAGAGCTACGACGCCGGCGCGGACTATCAGTTCACGGCGGCCAACAGCGTGGTCGGCGGCGCGGCGACGTCGACGCTGTCCGGCCGGCGCTGGACCCAGGCGATGATCGGCGATATCTATGCGCTGTCGAAGTCCACTCAGGTCTACGTAAACGCGCTGTACCAGCACGCGAATTCGAACGCACAGGCCGCGTTCTTCACGGCCGGCGTGTCCGGCGGACGCAACCAGACCATCGTGTTGACCGGCATTCATCATTCGTTCTGAGACCGGCCCGACCTTCGCGCTGCAACCGGTTCAACCAGCCGTGGACGGCGTGCGGCGCGCGTGCGCCGCCGTCGGATCGCCGGCCTTCGGGCGGTAGTTGAGCCGTTCCGACAGGTCGATCGCCGCGCGGCACACGGCGGCGATCAGCGGCATCCGTTCGTCATCGCCGATATCGGAGCGCGGCACCGTCGCGGTGATCGCCGCGACGATCTTGCCGGACCGGTCGCGCACCGGCGCGCTGACGGCCGAAATCCCGCGCTCGAACGATGCCTCGCTCACTGCGTAACCGCGCGCGGCGCTCTCACGGATGCGGGCATGCAATTCCTCGACGGTGCCCGGCGTGCGCTCGGTGAAGCGCTCCAACGGTTGCGCGGCGTACAGCGTCTTCAGTTCTGCCAGGCTCATGTCTGCCATCAGCACCTGACCGTGGACCGTCGCGTGCGCAGGCAAACGCGTGCCGACCTGTACCTTCACGGAACTGAACATCGGGTCGTGCGTCTGCGCCTTGGCGACGAACACGACATCGCGCTCGTCGCGAATCAGCAGATGCGTGCTCAGACCCGTCGCGTCACGCAACCGCTCGAGGACCGGCGTGCCGAAATCGGTCAGTTCCAGCGAACTCAGATATTCGAAGCCGAGTCGCAGCACCGCGACGCCGAGCCGGAAGTGCCGCTCGCCGTTGGCCCGCTCCAGAAAGCCGAGCGCTTCGAGCGTTTGCAGCAGCCGGAACGTGGTGGTGCGCGGAATGCCGATGCGCCTCGACAACTCCGGCGCGCCGAGTACCGGCTCGCGCGCCGAGAACTCGGCGAGAATGCGAAGCCCGCGCTCAAGGCCGGGCACCAGATACGTCGATGCGCCGGTCTCGGCGTCGAGCGCCTCTTCCGTCTCCGTTGCGCGGGATACCATGTCGTCGGCCGGCGTTTCACCGCGCCGCCGGGCCGCCTCGCGTGCGGAGCCCGTTTTGCTGTCTTTTGCCATCTCCGGCTGCCATGTTCGCTGGTTATTTATCAGCCCGGATGATATCGCGAAGCGCGTTCGGGTTCGGCGAGCCGCTATTCGCCGCGGCAACTATCGGTGTGGGCGTCGATGGATATGGCGGGATTCGGGCAGCCTGGTGGGGCTCACGGGTGCACGGCGATGACCGGGCTCGCCCCGGACAGCCCGCGCCGATGCTTCCGATCTGACGACCGGCGGGTGCCGTTCGCCGCCCGGTGCGAAGCCGCCCGGCACCGCGTCGCCGGGCGGCCGCCAATCGCGTTTCGCTGCGAGGCGCCCGCCCGTCGCGGCAGGCCACGACAACGCGCTACTGCGACTCCTCGGCCTCGATAAACCGCATCGCCGCGACGCGCGCGTTCTCGACGTGCGTGCGGGCCGCCAGTTCCGCCCCCGCCTCGTCGCGCGCCTTCACGCATCGCTGCAGTTCGTCGATTTCGCGCAGGCTCGCCGACCACCGGTCCGGCATCATCAGCGTGGTCACCCGCAGCAGGTTGATCCGGGTGTACAGGCTGTTGAGCACTTCCCGGATCAGCACGTTGCCGCAATTGTCCAGCAACGTGTCGTACAGGCGCGTCTTCGCCGGCAATACGCCGTTGCGATCCTGCGCGAGCACGTTCGCGCGCAGCGCGCTGACCGCGTCGTCGAATTCCTTCAGCGCCGCGTCGTCCGCAAGGCGTGCAAATTCGCGGGCCGCGAAGCCTTCCAGCAGACCTCGCAACGTATAAACGTCGGACGCGGTCTGCTTCGTCATGGTGGCAACGACCGGTCCGCGATGCGGCACGATCTGCACGAGCTTTTCCGCTTCGAGCCGTCTGAGCGCCTCGCGCACCGACGTCCGGCTGACGCCCATGCGTTCGCACAAGTCGCGTTCGATCAATCGCGAGCCGGGGGCAAGCGTGCCGCCGGTAATGGCATCCCGCAACGCATTTTCGACCTGGCTGCGCAGCGTCTCCGCACGCACCACCCCAATTGCTTCGGACATACGGCTCCCGTCAAAACGTTATCAATACGCGCGCACCGATCGATTCCGGATGGCCGTCGCGCCGCTCCCGACGCATCGAACCGCCGCGCTCAATGCAGCCTCATCGCGCCGCAGTTCGTCTGTCCGTTCGCGGCGGCATCGAGCGCCGCCTTCGCCGCGCCCACCTCCAGTTCGTCCGGCACGACCACGCCGTTCTTCACCGCCGTCACCTCGGCGAGGATCGACACCGCGATTTCCGGCGGCGTACGACTGCCGATATAAAGACCGGCCGGTCCGCGCAGTCGCGCCAGTTCATCCTTGCCGAGGTCGAACCAGGTTTCGAGGCGCTCGCGCCGCGCGGCATTGTTGCGACGCGAGCCGAGCGCGCCGACATAAAACGCGCGGGTCTTCAGCGCCTCGATCAACGCAAGATCGTCGAGCTTCGGATCGTGCGTCAGCGCGATCACCGCGCAACGCTCGTCGAGCTTCATGTCGAGCACCGTATCGTCCGGCATCGTACGCACCAGCGTCGTGCCCGGCACCTGCCACGTGTCGGTGTACTCGTCGCGCGGATCGCATACCGTCACCTGATAGTCCAGTCCGACGGCGATCTGGCAAAGATACTTCGACAACTGGCCCGCGCCGATCACGAGCATCCGGTAGCGCGGACCATGAACGACCAGCAGCCGGTGTCCGTCGAACTCGACGCCGTCGGCCGCGTCCGCCGGCAGCAGTTTCGCTGCGCCGCTCGCGATGTCGAGCGTGCGCGCGACGACCTGCCCCGCTTCCACACGCCGGCAAAGCGCGTCGATGCCGCTCGCGCGCGTCAGCGGTTCGAGCACCAGCTCGATCGTGCCGCCGCACGGCAGTCCGAAACGGTGCGCGTCGTCGGCCGAGACGCCGTATTTCAGCGTTTCCGGGCGCGTCTGCGCGATGCCGAGCCGCCGCACCCGGTCGATCAGGTCGTCCTCGATACAGCCGCCGGACACCGAGCCGACCACCGAGCCGTCGTCGCAGATCGCCAGCATCGCGCCTTCCGGGCGCGGCGACGACCCCCACGTCTTGACGACGGTGACGAGCAGCACGCGACGGCCGCGTTCGATCCAGCCGACGCTGGCCTTCAACACTTCGAGATTAACGCTGTCCATCGATCCATTACCTGTTGCCATGTGCCGGCTCCGCCGCCGTCGACGCATTGCGCGACGCACGGCGCGGGATGCCGGCCGTCGATCAGAACGACGTGCGAATACCGCCGCCGATCGTGGTGCCGGTCGACATCCGGCTCGCGCGATCGGACAGCACCGCCGCGTAGAGATCGGTGCGCTTCGACAGCGAATAGTCGTATGACAGCGCCCACGTGTTGCGATAGACCGAGCTGCTGCCGGAACTCTTCGAGTACGCATCGGAGCCGAGAATCCGGCCGGCGCCCACCGGAATCGCAAAGCCAAGCTGGCCGGTGTCGATGCCGGCGTTGCCGCTCGAAATCGCATCCCACACGTGCTGGTACTGGCCATACAGCTTCACGAAGCCGATGTCGTACGACGCGCCGACGTTGACCACCGATTGCGTCGTCAAACCCGGCAGCACGGTATCCAGGTCGCCGGCGTTCAGGCTGTACTTGATCCGCTGATAGACGACCGCCGCCGCAAAGCCGCCGTTGTTGTACGACACCTCGCCGCTCCACTTGTTCTGGCCGAGGTGGCCGGGATCGTTGCCGAACGTATACATCGCACGCCCGACGAAGCCGCCAACCGACGGCGACGCGTAGTACACCGCATTCCACCACTCGCCTGCGTTGCCGAACACGCCTTGTCCGTTCACGCCGACGTAGCTGTGCAGCACCATCGGCGAAAACACGAACGAATTCCAGAACGGATTGAACGTGATCGTCGAAAACCACAGCAGTGGCGGAATCAGACCGACGGTCGCCGTGCCGTAGCGGCCGGTCATCCCGACGTAGGCGTTGCGTGAAAAGAGGCCGTCGTTCGGAAAACCGGTGCGGCCCATCGTGCCGTTCTGAACGTTGAAATAGCTTTCGAGGTCGAAAATGACCTTCGTCCCGCCGCCGAGGTCCTCCGAACCGCGCAACCCGAAGAACGACGCGGTCATGCCGCCATTGCCCGCCAGCACGCTGGAGCGGCCGTTCATCGGCTTCTTGTAGCCGACGAACGCATCGATGGTCCCGTACAGTTGCACGCTGGACTGCGCGTGAGCCGCTTCGGCGAAGAGTGCCGCGCCCAGCAGCAGCGCCCGCATTCCCGTCTTCATTTTCATCTGCAAGTCTCCCGGTTAACCGAAATTTGTTGTCGGGCGACGCATCGGGTTACCGTGCGTTCGTCCGTTTATTGATGCGTTCTACTTATCGAAGCATCGGTACTTACTTCCGTCGTCAGCCGATCTGCGCAAGGTCGACTGCGCGGTCCGGGCGGCGTTGTGCGCCGGTCGGACCACGGTTCCGGCCGCGCTCAGCGGCGCGCGCGGACCGGTTCCGCCGGCGGCAGTTTCTGCGGCTGCGGCTTCGAGCAAAGCAGCGAATGCAGCACGACCAGCGTGAGGCCGCCCGAAATCACCGGCTGCTGAAGCACGAGTTGCAGCGTCAGCGGCATCGCGCGAATGACGTCCGGCGAGATGAACAGACCGCCCAGGCCGACGAGGAACGCAAGCCCCGCTGCGATCAGCCGGCGATCGTCCCACTCGACCTGCGCGAGAATGTGCACGCCGTGCATGAAGACGATGCCGAACAGCAGCGTCGCGGCGGCCGAGATCACCGGAATCGGCACGACGACGAGCAGCATGTCGAATTTCACGCAGCCGCCGAGCACGATCAGGAAAATGCCAGCGGCAAGCGTGACGTAACGCGAGCCGACGCGCGTCGCGCGCAGAATGCCGATGTTGTCCGGATACGCGATCGTGCTGAAACCGCCGCATACCGCCGCGACGACCGAACCGAGCGCAACGCCGAACAGGCCCTCGGACATGCGCCCCGGCGTCAGCGTTTCCTCACCCCATTCGGCGACGGTCTGATAGAGCGCCATCGAGCCCATCCCGGCCGGAATCAGCACCAGCAGGAACACCACGACGAAGTCGGCGCGCACGCCGAAACCGAACGGGAAGATTTTCGGTACGACGACGAGCGGCGCAGCGGCCACCGCCGCGAACGAAACCGGCTGGAACGCCGTGTACGTCAGCGTGCCGAGCGCGAGACCGAGCAGGATCGCGACGCGCCGCAGCCGGCGGCCGCCCCACAGCATCGCGAACACGATCCCCGCGACCGCCACCGCGCCCGACAGCAGGTTGATGCCCGGAAAGCCGGGACTCGTACGGCTGCCGATCCACGTCGGCAACGCGACGCTCGCGATCTGTACGACGATCAGCATCAGGACCATCCCGGCGATGATCGGCACGCGCAGATGCCGCGCGAACAGCCCCGCGACGCTGCGTCCGCGGATCGGCACCGTCAGCAGACACCAGATCAGCGATGCGGCGAAGAACGAACCGAATGCGGTGCCGAGCCCGCCCGACTGCAGATGACCGACCGTCAGCAGCGCACCGAAGCTGCCTGCATAGGGCCCTTGCGCGACGGGCAGGCGCAGCAGCAATACCGACTGCAGGATCGTGATGATCCCGCACGCCATGAAGGTCATCCCGTACAGATACGCGATCTGCGCATCGGGCAAATGGAACGCGCGGCCGAGAATGCCTGGGAAGACGAACATTCCGGTCATCCCGAACACGTTCTGCAGCGCCAGCACCACCAGTTGCGAGAGCGGCAGCCGCTCGTTGATTCCGACTTCGAAGACCTTTCCGGGCGGATCTTCGGCGGCGCCGTGTCGGGCTGAAGCGCCGTGCTTCGACATGTCTTTGCTCAAGATGGGTTCCATGGATCAAACGAAAGCCTGCCAGCGCACGCGCACCGTCGGCGCGCCGCCCGTGTTCCTCCGCCCTGCGTATCGCGCGCGGTGGAGCACCTGTCCTTGTTGGTTATCCTCAGTGATCGAGCGGGACGCCCCGGGTTTCGGGGCCGAGCCAGATCGCCACGATGCCGACGATGTACAGCAGCGACACCGCCGCCGACGCCGCCGGGAACGAACCGAACTTCGCGACCACCGCGTTGCCGGCGATCGGGCCGATGCTCGTCAGCGCGCGCGCCATGTTCCAGCAGAAACCCTGGCCCGTCGCGCGTACCCGGGTCGGGAACAGTTCGGGCAGGTAAGAGGCGAACGTGCCGAATCCGCCGATCGTGAAGTAGCCGTAGACGGGCATCAGCCACAGCACCCGGGTAATGTCGTGCGCGGTCGTGAACAGCACGAGCGACACCACCAGCGAGCCGATCGAGAAAATGAAGTACGACATCCGCCGGCCGAGCGCGTCGAGCATCCAGATCAGCGTCAGATAGCCGAGCGTCGCGCCGATCATCATCAGAATGAACGCATAGCTGACGGTCTTGCCGATGTCGCGATGATCGGCCGCCGCGATCGACAGTTGATGAATCCAGCTCGGCAGGAACGTGAGGCCGCCCCAGCAACCGAGCATCGCCGCGGACGCGACCACCACGCCGACGATCGTCTTGCGGCGCAGGCCCGGCGCGAAGATCGCGGCGAACGTCTGCATGGCCGGTTCGGCGACCACGCTGTCGCGCACCTGCACCCAGCGCTGCGGCTCCGGCACGAAGCGACGCACGAGTATCGTGACGAGCGCGGGCAGCGCGCCCATGCCGAGCACCCAGCGCCAGCCGAAGCGGCCGAGCAGCAGATTGTCGAGCGCCGCCGCGAGAAAGCCGAACGCGAACGCCATCTGCATGATCTGCATCGCGCGGGCGCGATGCCGACCGGGCCACGATTCGGCGACGAGCGCCGCCCCCGCCGCCCATTCGCCGCCGATGCCGAAGCCGGCCATCGCCTGGGCGACCGCGAGTTGAGTCCAGTTCTTCGAGAACGCGCTCAGCAGCGTGAAAGCGGCGTAGATCAGGATGGTCCAGCCCATCACCCGCGAGCGGCCGAGCCGGTCGGCGAGCACCCCGAACACCACGCCGCCGACACCCCACGTGAGCAGCTTGCCGGCGATGATGAGGCTGCCGATCTTGCTGATTTCGGTCGCGTCGGTGCTATGCAGCAGTTGGCCGACGCTCGGCACGAGCACGAGCGTAAACAGGTTCAGGTCCATCGAATCGAACATCCAGCCGAGGAACGCCGAAATCAGCGCCAGCCACTGGTAGCGGGACAACCTGAATCCCTGCGACGCCGCCGAAGCGTCCGCGGCCGCGTTCAAGCTGTGGGATTTGCCCATCGTTTTGTGTCTCCCGAATCTTGCGCCGCCCGTGCGGGCGGCCTGATGTGCGGCCGCCTCGCCGCTTTGTCGTGGGGTCCGAGTATACAGTAATACAATTATATTGCAATATGGATTACTGTAATACGGCATGAAACGCTGGCGGCAATGGGACCGGCCGCCCAGGCGGCGGCTTGACGACGGAAAGGGAGCGATGCGGCAGCCGGCGGGGCCAGCGGGCCCGCATCCAGTACAGGGAGGGGAAAAAGAAAGCGCGCCGTGTGGCAACGCTTTTAAGCGAGCGGCGCGCGAGCGCGCCGGCGGCACAGCAGTGGCATCGCTGCGTCGCCGGCGCGTCGGGACTCGTCTTGTTTAAAGGCGGGGCAACCTCAGTCGCTTTCGGCGAGCACGTCGGCCGCCAGTCTTTCGGCCTGCTCGACATGGCGCTTGCAGGCGGCGGCGGCGCCGTCCGGGTCGTTGCGCATCACCGCGTCGACGATCGCCGAAATTTCCTCGTAGCTCTGCGGCAGACGCCCTTCCTGCGAAAGCGTCGTCGCGCGCAGCATCATCACGCGCGTATGGACGAGGCGCAGCATCTCGGTCAGCACGAGGTTGTCGGCGCCTTCGAGCATGACCTCGTAGAACCGCGCCTTCTGCTTCAGGAACAGCAGGATCGCGTCGTCGCTTTTCATGTCCTTGATCGACGCCAGCTCCTTGAACTCCTGCATCAGCGCGACGCGCTGGTCGTTGTTGGCCCGTTCGGTGAACTGCCGGCCCGCCAGCGCCTCAAGGACCGCGCGCACTTCATACAACCCCTTCGCTTCTTTTTTCGTCATCACGGCGACGATCGGGCCTTTGTGCGGAATGATCTGCACGAGCCCTTCCGCCACCAGCTGGCTTAATGCCTCGCGAACCAGCGTGCGGCTCACGCCGAGCATTTCGCACAGCTCGCGCTCGACAAGCCGGTCGCCCGGCTTGAACGTCAGGTCGCGGATGCACGCACGCAATCCTTCGATCACCTGCTGCCGCAGCGTCGCCGCCGGCCGCACCACCTGTCTGCTTATATCCATTCCACCCCCGTCATCATCGCAAAGGATTCTCGCTAGAGTTCGTAATACAATCATATTGACATCTATCACCGATGCCTCGATAATTCGCATCATTATACAATCGTACAACCCTCATTAAACCCAGAGGATTTTCATGGAAGACATCACGCTAACCGAACGCCGCGCAATCGGGGCAACGATTCGCAAGGAAGTGCTCGGTGCGACCCATACGCAGCAAAACACCGAGCCGCATCTTTTCGACGCCGTGTTCCGCGAGTTCACCGAGGACTTCTGCTGGGGCAACGTGTGGAATCGCGCCGGCCTCACGCGTTCGATGCGCAGCATGCTGAACCTCGCGATGCTGGCGTCGCTCGGCCGCTGGCACGAGTTCGAAGTGCACACGCGCGGCGCGCTGAACAACGGTGTGACCGAAGAGGAAATCGCCGAAGTGGTGCTGCAGGCCGGCGTCTATGCGGGCATTCCGGTCGCGGCCGAAGGCCTGCGTCGCGCGAAGGCCATCGTGCTCGAACAGAAGGCGAAAGCCGCGGCCTGAGACGACGACGCGCGCCCGCTCGTCGCTGCTTCGTCGTCTCGTTATCGCCGCCTCGTCGCTTCGCCACCCGCCCACGCGCGAAAGCCTGGCGCGCCGGCAGGCGGCAGGCATTGCGCGCGACGGATCGCCGTTCGCGCGCGCCGGCTCTACCCCGCGCACTACCCGTCAACGTCATGTCTCATTCAACTTTCTGCGAAATCCCCGCCGGCCGCATCGCCTACTCCCGTCGCGGAGCGGGTCGGCCGCTGGTTCTGCTTCACCCGATCGGCGTCGACCGAAGCTGGTGGGACGAATACGTCGACCGTTGGGTCGCTTCGTATGACGTCGTCGCGATCGACCTTCGCGGCCACGGCGACTCCAGTCCGGTCACCGCGCCGATCACGCTCGCCGACCACGCGGCCGACGTCGCCGCCGTGCTGCGCCAGGAGCGCATCACGGGCGCGGTGCTGATCGGCGTGTCGATGGGCGGCATGATCGCGCAGCGCGTGGCGATCCAGTTCCCCGACCTGGTCGGCGCGATGATCCTGTGCGCGACCGCCGGCGGCTTCCCCGACGAAGTGCGCCCGCGCATTCTGGCGCGCGGCGACATCAACCGCCAGGGTTTGATGTCCGAAGTGATCGACGACACGATCACGCGCTGGTTCGCCGCCGATACGCCGCGCCCCGACCTCGTCGCGAAGTGCCGCGCGCGCCTCGCCGCCGACGACTGGTATAGCTGGAGCGCGAACTGGCAAGCGATCTCGCAGCTCGACAACCTCGGCGAACTGCCTGCCGTATCGCAGCCGGCGCTGGTCGTCGCAGGCGATGCCGACGCGAGCATTCCGCCGGCGGTGTCGCAGAAGATCGCCGACGCGCTGCCGAACCACCGCTTCGTCGTGGTTCCCGGCGCGGCGCACTTCGGCGCATTCGACATGCGCGACGTATTTGCGGCGGTATTCGAAGCGTTCCTGGCGAGCCTCGCATAACGAAAACCCGGCCGCGCGGCAAGCGGGCCGCCCGCCGCGCGGCCCGGAAGTCACTGAATAAGTGGAGCGGCGGCCGTACGGACCGAACGCCCCAAGGAGGCACTATGGCAGTCACCATCCGCTCGTCTTTCACCGTCGACGCACCGCCCGCGGACGTCTGGAAGACCATGATCGACATCGAACGGTCCGCACCGTGTTTTCCCGGCGCGGAACTCAAGGAACAGCAACCCGACGGCAGCTACAAGGGCGGGTTCACCGTCAAGCTCGGGCCGCTCACGCTGAAGTTCGCGGGCAAATTCAGGATCGCTGAACAGAACGACGCCGACCGCACGGTCGTCGTGTCGGCCAGCGGCACGGACACCAAAGGCCGCGGCGGCGCCGACGCGCAGATCAACGCGGTCGTCACCGAAGCCGGCAGCAAGACGAAAGTCGACGTCGTTTCCGACGTGAACCTGTCGGGCACGGTCGCGCAGTATGGGCGCGGCGCCGGCATGATCGAGGCGCTCTCGCAGCAGTTGCTGAACCAGTTCGCGAAGAACCTCACCGCCCTCATCGAAGCCGATGCGGCGCAGGCTCCGGCCGCTGCCGCAGACCAACCCGCCACGCCGGCCGCCGCCGGCTCGCCGGCGCAGACGAGCGGCACCGCCACCGCCGCAGCGCCCGCCGAAGCACGCCGCCCGGCGCCCGCGCCCGCACCGGTCGTGCCGCTCGACGCCGGCGCGCTGGTGCGCAAGGCTATGTGGCTGTCGATCCGCAATTTCTTCGCGCGACTCTTCGGGTCGAAGAAACAGCAGCAATAACGAGGCCGCCGCCGCCCTATCGGAGCACGCATGAAACCCAGTGAATTCGAATATCACGCGCCGACCACCATCGACGACGCCGTGCGACTGCTCGGCACGCTCGAAGATGCACGGGTGCTCGCCGGCGGACAGTCGCTGATGCCGATGATGAACTTCCGGTATCTGATGACGACCCATCTGATCGACCTGAACGGCGTCGACGCGCTGACCCGCATCGAGGAACGCAACGGCCGGCTGCACATCGGCGCGATGGCGCGGCAGCGCGACATCGAACTGTCGCCGCTCGTCACGCAGCGCGCGCCGCTGATCCGCGACGCGTATCAGCTCGTCAGCCACAAGCAGATCCGCAACCGCGGCACGCTCGGCGGCAGCCTGTGCCAGCTCGACCCGTCGTCGGAGCAGCCGTGCTTCACCGCCGCGCTCGACGGCGTGCTGACGATCGCCCGTCACGAAGACGGCGCGGTCGCGACCCGCGAACTGCCGATGTCGGACTGGGCGCTGATGTACATGACCCCGGCGCTCGAGGAAGGCGAACTGCTGACCGGCATTTCGCTCGACATCTGGCCCGCGGGCCACGGCTACGCGTTCGAGGAGTTCGCGCGCCGCCACGGCGATTACGCGATCGTCGGCGTCGCCGCGCTTTGCACCGCCGATGCGCACGGACGGCTCGACCGCGTGTCGCTGACGGTGTGCGGCGTCGCGCCCGGCCCGGTGCGGATGCACGAGGTCGAGACCGCGCTGCGCGGCCGCCCGATGGACGAAGACGCGCTGCGCATCGCGGGCGACGCCGCACGCGAACTGGACGTGATGACCGACGCGCACGTCAGCACCGACTACCGCCAGCATCTTGCCGGCGTCCTGACCGAAAGAGCGCTGAAGACAGCGTTCTCGCGCGTCGCAACGAAATCGTAGAGTGACAAAGGAGATGGACATGGAGACTCGTACCGTCAGAGTCGTGGTCAACGGCACCGCCTACGAGCGCGAAGTCGAACCGCGCCGGATGCTCGGTGACTTCCTGCGTCACGACCTCGATCTCACCGGCACGCACTACGGCTGCGAGCACGGCGTCTGCGGCGCCTGCACCGTGCTGATCGACGGCCGCACCGCACGCGCGTGCCTCACGCTCGCCGCGCAGATGGACGGCCACACGCTGACCACCGTCGAAGGTCTCGCCGGCGCGGACGGCACGCTCAACGCGCTGCAAAAGGCGTTCGCCGAATGCCACGCCTTGCAGTGCGGCTTCTGCACGCCCGGCATGCTGATGACGCTGACCGAACTGCTGAACGAAACCGATTCGCCGACCGAAGCCGAAATCCGCGAAGCGATCACCGGCAATCTGTGTCGCTGCACGGGCTATCAGCCGATCGTCGCCGCCGCGCTGCTCGCCGCGCAGCGCATCCGCGAACAGCGCGCCGCCGCGCCGGCCGCCCAAGCTACGGAGTAACACGATGGACATTTCCGACCTGAAGGGCGCAGCCGCCGGCGATATGCGCTACATCGGCAAGCGCGTCGCGCGTACCGAGGACAGCAAGCTGCTGAAGGGCCAGGGCTCCTACGTGGACGACGTGCACCTGCCGAACATGCTGCAGGCCGCCGTGCTGCGCAGCCCGCATGCACACGCGAAGATCGTGTCGATCGACTGCACGGCCGCGCGCGCACTCAACGGCGTGCACGCGGTGTACACGCACGCCGACCTGAGCGGCCGCGCCCGCGGCCGCGCGCCGTCGATGCTGCCGAATCCGGCGATCCGCTTCGAGCGCACCCAGGAATTGCTCGCGTCGACCGAAGTGACGTTCGCCGGCGAAGCGGTGGCGTTCGTCGTCGCCGACACCCGCTACATCGCGGAAGACGCGTGCGGGCTGATCGAGGTCGAGTACGACACGCTGCCCGCCGTCGCCGACTGCCGCGACGGGCTGCTTCCGGACTCGCCGCTTTGCCACACCGACGCGAAGGACAACATCGTCGCGCACATCGAAATGGGTTTCGGCGACATCGACGCGGCGTTCACCGACGCGCCGCACGTCGTCGAGGAAACCTACTGGCAGAACCGCGGGTCCGCGCATCCGATGGAAACGCGCGGCTACATCGCCGAATATCACCCGACCAACGGCGAACTGACCGTGTGGTCGTCGGGTCAGGCGCCGCACCACGAGAAGAAGAATCTCGTCGAACTGCTCGAATGGGACGCGGAGAAGCTGCGCGTGCTGATGAACGACGTCGGCGGCGGCTTCGGTCCGAAGCTGCCGTTCTATCCGGAAGAAGGGCTCGTCGCGATCGCCGCGGTCGCGCTCAAGCGCCCGGTCAAATGGATCGAGGACCGCCGCGAGCACTTCCTGTCGGTCACGCAGGAGCGCGACCAGTGGTGGACCGTGCGCATGGCGCTCGACACCGACGGCAAGATTCGCGGCGTGAAGCTGGAGATGGTGCACGACAACGGCGCGTTCCTGCCGTGGGGCATCATCACGCCGTACATCTCGATCACGACGACGCCCGGTCCGTACGTGATTCCGGCGATGGGCGCGAAGCTCGACGTGGTCTACACCAACAAGTGCGCGACCTCGCCGGTGCGCGGCGCGGGCCGTCCGCAGGCGGTGTTCGCGATGGAGCGGATTCTCGACAAGGCCGCGCGTGCGCTCGGCATGGACCGCGCGGAACTGCGCTGGCGCAATCTGATCCAGCCGGAACAGATGCCGTACGACGCGGGCTTCATCTATCGCGACGGCAGCCCGCTGCGCTACGACAGCGGCGACTACCCGGCCTGCCAGAAGGCCGCGCTCGAACGCGCGAACTACACGGGCTTTGCCGAACGCAAGGCGAAGGCGCGCAGCGAGGGCCGCTTCGTCGGCATCGGCATGGCGAGCTTCGTCGAAGGCACCGGCATGGGGCCGTTCGAAGGCGCGACCGTGCGCGTGCAGGCGAACGGCCGCGTGGTGGTGATCACCGGCGCGTCGCCGCAAGGCCAGGGCCACAAGACGACCTTCGCGCAGATTTGCGCGGAGCAGTTGAACGTGCCGCTCGAAACGATCGACGTGATCACCGGCGATACCGGCGGCATTTCGATGGGCGTCGGCACGTTCGCGAGCCGCGTGACGGTCAATGCCGGCAACTCCGTCTATATCGCGGCGCAGGCGGTGCGCGACAAGATGTTCACGCTCGCCGCGCACCTGTGGAAGTGCGCGACCGACGACCTCGTGCTGATCGACGGGCACGTGGCGCGCCGCTCGGGCGTCGAGCAGCGCTTCAGCTACGCGCAGCTCGCGAAAATCTCCCAGGGCATGCCGGGCTTCACGATGCCGGCCGGCCTCACCGCCGGCCTCGAAGAAACCAAATACTTCTCGCCCGCGCAGTCGACCTACTGCAACGGCACCGCGGTCGTCGAACTCGAAGTGGATCGCGAGACCGGCCACATCTCGATCCTGAACTACGTGATGGCGCACGACTCGGGCAAGCTGATCAACCCGATGATCGTCGACGGCCAGGTGATCGGCTCGGTCGCGCACGGCATCGGCAACGCGACGCTCGAATGGATGCAGTACGACGAGAACGCGCAGCCGACCACCACCAACTTCGGCGAATACCTGCTGCCGATGGCGACCGACGTGCCGAACGTCGACGTCGTGCACCTCGAAACGCCGTCGCCGCTCAACCCGCTCGGCGTCAAGGGCGCGGGCGAAGGCGGCACGATTCCGGCCGCGGCCGCGATCATCGCGGCGATCGAGGACGCGCTGTCCGAGTACGGCGTCGAGTTCACCGAGGCGCCGCTGGTGCCGCAACGCGTGTTCGAGAAACTGAAGGCTGCCGGGGCTTACGCGCGCTGACCGGCGCGAGCGCTCGCACGAACGTTCATCAACCGTTTTTATCGACTGGATACCCTCATCATGACGACTGAATTCACCGCGGCGCGGCACGATGCCGAATATCGGATCACGCTCGACCAGCCGGACCTCGGCAACACGCTGACGCTCGAAGCCATGCGCGCGCTCGCCGCGGAAATCCGCAAGGCCGGCCGCGACGACGCCGTGAAAGTGATCCGCATTCGCGCATCCGGCCCGGCGTTCTGCCGCGGTCGCGCGGTCGGCGCGCCGCCGGCCACGGCGCCGAGCGCCGCGCAATTCCGTCGCAACGTGGCCGATCCGATCCTCGATGTCTACCGGGCGATGAACGAAAGCGAAGTGCCGCTGATCGCCGAAGTGCAAGGCGACGCGGAAGGTTTCGGCTGCGCGCTCGTCACCGCGTGCGACCTCGCGGTCGCGTCGGACAGCGCGCGCTTCAGCCTGCCCGAACTGCAGAAAAATCTTCCGCCGACGCTGGTGCTGTCGGTGCTGCGCTACAAGGTGCCGCCGAAAGCCTCGGCGCACATGGTCTACCTGACCGAAACCATCGACGCGGCGAACGCGCGCGAATGGGGCATCGTCGCCGAGGTCGTGCCGGGCGCGAGCCTGCGCGAGCGCGCGGACGCGATGGTCGCGTCGATCTGCACGCGCGAGCGCATCGCCGTCGCCACGCTGAAGACCTACTTCCGCGAAGTCACGATTCCCGATTTTTCGCTCGCGAGCGAAGTGGCGGGCGCCGCGCTCGCGAACGCGATGACGTCGATGCGCCGCTAACGCCCCGCCGCCGCGCCGTCGCAGACGGCGCCACGCGTCGGGCATCCGGCACGCAGCACCGGTCGAAACCGCAATCGCCCCGCATCGGGCAATCAAACTTCAAGCAATAAGGGCGCCGCGCAACGCGGCGCGTCACGAGACCTCTGGCCATGGCAGAACAAGACATCACCCCCTCCTCCGCGAACCCCGGTTACGCGGACCTGCACGAACACATCGCGCGCCTCGAAGCGGCGGGCCTGCTGTACCGGATCGACGAGCCGGTCAACAAGGACACCGAAATGCATCCGCTGGTGCGCTGGCAGTTTCGCGGCGGCATCCCGGAAGCCGAACGCAAGGCATTCCTGTTCACCAACATCGTCGACAGCAAGGGCCGCAAGTACGACATTCCGGTGATCGTCGGCGGCATCGCGGCCAACCCGGAAATCTACCGGATCGGCATGAACGTGCCGACGCTCGACGACATCGGCGATGCATGGAACCGCGCGATCGACCGGCCGGTGCCGCCGGTCGTCGTCGACAGCGGTCCCGTGCATGACATCGTGATCGAGGGCAAGGACCTCGAAGGTCCGGGTAACGGCCTCGAATCGCTGCCGCTGCCGATCTCGACGCCGGGCTTCGACGCCGCGCCGTACATGACGATGACCGGCGTGATCTCGCGCGACCCGGAAACCGGCGTGCAGAACATGGGCACCTATCGCGGCCACCTGAAGTCGGCGACGCGGCTCGGCATGATGATGCTCGTGAACCTGCGCGCGGGCGGCCTCGACCACTGGCGCAAGTACGCGGCGAA
>Ga0164242_10001410_pt1 | contig 28444 bp, 31 predicted proteins | sample OricomgcompostMG_FD_108783 | JGI IMG/M metagenome (GOLD analysis project Ga0164242, IMG submission 108783) | Miracle-Growth compost microbial communities from Emeryville, California, USA - Original compost - Miracle growth compost (MG) ...
CGGCCACGGGGGGGCGTAGACGACCGTTTCCGCCCCCTCGGTTGAACGGATCACGCGGCCCGCCCGGTGGTGGGCCGCGTAGGGTCCCGGCCCATGGACGTGAATGGTGGGGATTCCGAACCCGAAGAGATGTACGAGGTCGGGCCGCTGACGTACCGCCAGGGGTACGTGTCGGTGTGGTTCAAGAGCTACGGAGCCAGGGAGGACGCGCTGATGCATGACCGCGGGATCGTCGCGGTGTACACCGGCACTCCGGAGGACCGGGGCGAGCAACTGTTCCGGGCGTTGGTGAAGCCCGAAGAGCTTCCTGCGGTGCTGGCCCAATGGGCCGCTGTACTGCGCTGACGCTCACTCCTCCTGGAGAGCGGGTGGGTCCTCGCGTTGGACGAGGACCCATCCGCCCCAGCGTTTGCGGGCGGCGTCGGCGCTGATGCCGAACGGCTTGCCGATCGCGGCCCATGAGGTGCCGGCGGCGCGCTCCTGGAGGACGCAGACGTGCACCAGGTCCTCGGCGCGCTGCTGGACTCCGAAGGCGGCGGTGGCGAAGACGCCTGGCCAGGCGTCCTCCTGGAGTACCGCCCGGAGGAGGACCTCGCGGACGGAGGTCAGGTGCTGCTCCAGTTCGTGCCCGGCCCGGGCGAGGGCGGCCCGCTCCGGGAGCGCGGCGTGGGCCTTGCGGCGGTCCCGGTACGCCTGGTCCCGGCACAGCCGCGGCCGCGGGCAGTACCGGGCCCGCCGGGAGGCCAGCGGCCGGTCGCACCACAGGCAGCGCGGCCCCTGCGGGCTGGTGTCGTCCATGGACGGACGATACGGCCGCTCCGGTGCGACGGCTACCGGCCTGCTGTCGGCGACGTGCCGCTCTGGCGCGGTGGGCTGCCGGCGAAAGGTCGTGCGGCGAAGCCGCTCCGCATTCTGCTGTGGCCCGCAGCCGCGGCGCCGGGGGAACGGGGCCTGCCGCGGGCGGCACGAACGAACATCCGGGCAGACTGCCGCCCATGACAAACAGGCGACGGCTGGGCACGGGCCCGACCACCAGCATCACGACCACGTCCACGGCCCCGCGCCTGCTGCCGGCCGAACGGGTCGGCGTCGACCAGGGCGTGCCCCCGGGTAGCGCAGTCGACTCGGCGGACGGCGTAGGGGCGGCCGGACACCAGGCCCGGCGGGACCTGGGGCCGGGAGTCCCGGAGACACCCAGCGCGAGCTGAGAGGGGCTGTAGGGAAGTTGTCGGCGTCGGCGAGCTCTGCCGCGGCCCCCCTTGTCCTCCAGGTCAGGCCCCTTGTCCGCGCGCGGCTGCGGGCTGTTCCTGGGGGACTCCGTAGAGGACCCGATAGAGAACCCGGTAGAGGAGTCGGAAGGGGATTCCAAAGGGGAGCCGATACGGGAGCGCGGTGGGTCGGGCCCCGGTGGCGTCCAGCGCGCACGGGCGCTGGCTACGTGAGGCCGTTTCGCGCTGGACGCTGCCGGGGGTGGCCTGGGTCCAGGGCGCGGCAAGCGGCCCTGGTACCACCGGCCGGTGCTCCCGGCCGGGTCGGCGTCGGTCAGTCGAGGGCGTAGACCGGCGGACAGTTCCCGCAGGCCCAGATCTGGGTGCGCGGCGCGATCCTCAGCGGCTTCTCGTGAGGATTCCCGATCCCGGTCCATCCGCCCGGGTGCCCGAAGGCTGCCTTGGCGTTCTTGTCGCCGGGAGCGGGACGGGGCGTCGTCGCACCGCAGGTGTCGCACACGAGGATCGGATCGCGGTAGTGGGTCGGCATCCTGGTGGGGCCTTTCCTGTCCTGGAGGTCGTGTTCAGCGTACGGGCGCGGGGCGCGGCGGCCGGGGCTCAGCGGGACAGGCCGGGCCCGCGGCGTCCCGGCGCCGGCGGTTCGTAGCGGCGCCCCTGCCGGGCGGCGTTCTCGCGGGCCTGCTGCTCGCGGGCGCGCTGCTGGGCGAGGTGGGCCCGGCGGGCCTGGCTCTCGGTGTCGTGCAGCTCGGGGTGGCGGGCGGCGAGGTTGGCGCGCAGGTGCTGCTCGGTGCGGACCGCCGCGGCGTTCTCCCGGTTGCCGGCGGCGTCCTGGGCGGCGCGGGCGGCGTTGCCGTGCAGCCGCGCGGCGTCCTGCAGGTCGGCCCGGTCGATCCGGCGGGCCAGCTCCGGCAGGGCCCGGCGCAGCACGGCCAGGCGGTGGGCTGTCTCCTCCACGCCGCGCGGCGGGGCCTGCCCGGCGCCGGCGACCTGGTCGTGCAGCAGCTCGGCGGCCGCGCTGGCGCGGACCGTCCGCCAGGCCGCCTCCGCGTCGGCGCGGGCCGCGGCGTCGGCGCGCAGCAGTGCGGTGGTCTGCTCGATGCGGGCGGCGCGGTGGTGGTCGGTCAGCTGGCGGTGCTCCTTGCGGGAGGTGCCGGCCAGCCGCAATTCCAGGCGGCTCTTGCCCTCGTGGGCCTCCAGCGCGGCGAGCGCGGTGTCGGTGCGGGCCAGGGCGGCGCGTGCGGCGTCCGCCTGCTCCTGGTGGGCGCGCGCGGTGGCCATGTGCCGGCCGGCGTCGTCCAGGACGCCGGCGACGTCGGCGGCCGCCCGGTGCCCGCGGGTGGTGCCGGCAGCGTGCTCGCGGGCCAGGCGCTCGTCCATCTCCTTCGCCCGCAGCGCCGCCGCGGTGGCGGCCTGCTCGGCGAGCGTGGCGCGCTGGTCGTAGTCGGCGGCCAGGCGCACCAGCGCGGCATCGGAGCGGCGGCCGTACGGGCGGGCGGCGCGGTCGGTCCAGGACGGCACGGCGCGCTGCTCGCGGGAGCGCTCGAACCCGGCGAGCTGCTCCCGCTGGCTGCCGGTCAACTCCTGCTCCGGCTCCTGAGGTTCCGCCGGGCTCGGCGGTGCCGGGGTGTCGGCCGGCCCGACTGGTTCGGTGGGGTGCCGGGGCCGGAGGGGGGAGGTGGCGCGGGCGGCCGCAGCGCGGCGCCGTACGGCCTCCTGCGCGGCTGCTGGCTCCTGCCGGGCGGGATCGGCCGGGGACGGCAACACGAGGCCGTCTGGGGGCTCCTGGGCGGCTTCACGCGGTCGGGTGGCCTGTGCGGGGAGCACGGCGGGCTCGGGAGGTTCGCGCAGCAGGTCGGAGACCATGCGGTCGCCGCGGTCCTGCCCCAGGTACTGCGCGAACGCGGTCACGGCGCGCTGGAGGCGTTCGCGCTCGGAGCGGGCCTCACCGAGCCGGGCGCGGGTGTCCTCGGACTCCACGACGGCCAGCGGCAGCCAGATGTGGTTGGCCTCGCGGCCGCGGGTGATGCCGGGGTAGACGGCGAAGGCGTTCGCCCCGTGCCCGTACAGCAGGCTGACCTGGGTGGTGAGCCCTTGGGAGGCGGCGACCGTCATCGCGTAGCCCAGCGACAGGGCGCCGCCGGCGACCTGGTCGACGGACACGGTCGCGCTCTCGTAGCGGTGCCCGCCCTCGGCGTGGACGTCGCGCACGCGCCAGGTGATCTCCACGCTGTGGTCCTCGCCGATGCCGGTCACCACCGCGCGGTAGCCGTTGAGGAGGTCCGGCCCGGCCCCGCGGCGGGAGCGGTAGTCGTTGGCGCGGACCCGGACGATGTCGCCCTCGGCGAGGGTGAGCTGGCGGCCGCCGGGCAGCGCGTAGGTGTGCTCGACCCCGAGTTCGCCGGCGGCGCGGCGGATCTGCTGCGCGCCGGTGTTGAGGAGGTCGACGGTGTCGTTGCGGGCGGCCAGCACTGCGAGGGACTCCAGGACCTCGTGCGGGTCCTCCCACCGGGTGCGGGCCTCGTTCCAGGTGGTGAGGATCTCGGTGAGCGCCTGATCGGCGGTCTCGGTGGCGTGGACGCGGCCGCGGTCGGCGAGCAGGGTCAGGGCCTGCTCGTGGTCGCCGGTCCGCCACACCTCCAGCGCGGTGCGCTCGGCCTGGTCGCGCTGGCGGCGGTTCTCGGTGAGGGTGAGCCCGCCGACCAGGCGGTGCACCTCGCGGAACCAGCCGCCGGCGCCGATCGCCTGCAGCTGCAAGGGGTCGCCGACCGCGACCAGTTTCGTGCCGGTGCGGGCGGCCTCGGCCAGCAGCGCGGCCGCCGACCGGTCGTCCACCATCGTCGCCTCGTCCACGACCAGGACGTCGACGCCGTCCAGGCCGCCCTTGCCGTCGCGGATGCGCTGCAGCCAGGACGCGACCGTACGGGACGGGATGCCGGAGGCGTCGGCCAGCCCTTGCGCGGCCACCGCCGACAGGCACGCCCCGGCGTAGGTGACGCCGGCGGTGTCCCACCCGATCCGGCACGCCTCCATCAGCGTGGACTTGCCCGCGCCGGCGACGCCGACGACCGCCTCGATGCCGAGCCCGCCGGTCAGCACCCGGGCGACGACGTCGCGCTGCTGGGCGCTCAGCTCGAACCCGACCGCGACCTCGTACACGTCCGTGGCGGCCGCGGCCTGCTCGGCGAGCAGCTGCACGGCGCCCTCGCCGACCCGGGCCAGCGCCTGCTCCACGCACAGCGCTTCGGCGTCCAGGATGTCGCGGGTGGTGAACCGGCCCATGGACGACATGACGGTCGACCCGGCGTGTGGCAGCCGCACCGCGTAGCCCTCGACGGCGAGGACGGCGTCGGCCAGGGCGTCCAGGCCGCCGACGTCGCCGGCGGGCAGCCCGTCCTCCAGTGCGTTGCCGACCGCGGCGAGCAGCTGCGCGCGGGAGAACTCCTTCGCGCTGGAGGTGAGTCCGGTCTCGGGGTCGAAGACGACGGCCGCCAGGTCTGCGGGCGGCGGCACGCGCGGGCCGGGCTCCGGCCCGTCCGCCCCGGCCCCGCCGGGTGACCCGGGCGGGCCCGGGGCCGCGGCCGCGACCATCTGGTCGACGGCGGCCGTGCCGCCCAACAGGTCGGCCGCGCGCTCCCGCCAGGACTCGCGCATCCCGGCGGTGTCCGCGTCGTGCTTCTCGCGGCGCTGCGCAGCTCCTTCGCGCTGCTGCTCGCTGCGGTCGGCGTCTTCGCCGACCACCGCGGTCACTGCGGCCGCGCGCCGGGAGAACGCCTCGCGCACCTGGTCCGGGACGCCGGCGACCTCCCAGGCGCGGGCCTCGGGCCGGTACTCGCGCCGCACCCCGAACCGCTCCTGGGTGAGGGCGCGCACCCGGGCCTTGAAGAACGCGTCGGCGGCGGCCGCGTGCCGGTGCAGGTCCCGGCCGGAGTTGGCGATGCTCCGCCACTTGCCGTCCTCGCACAGGGCGATGTTGGCGATCGTGACGTGCAGGTGAAGGTGCGGGTCGCCCGGCTGCCCATCCGGCATCGGCCGCGCCGACAGGTGCTCCACCGACCAGGCCAGCAGCCCGCCGGTGGCCAGCCGCACCGGCTGCCCGTCCTGCGACCCCACCGCGTACCCGGCCCATTCCTCCAGCTGCGCGATCGTCTCCCGCTTGGCCTGGTCGACCAGGTCGCGGAACACGCGCTGCCCGCCCTCGTCCATCAGGCCCTGCAGCACGGAGTCGGTCTTGGGCAGGTCCAGCACCAGGTCCCAGCCGCGCACCCGGTCGTCCAGGCGCCGGTCCGCGTTCTCCCGCGCGGCCGCCAGCTCGGCTTCGCCGTAGACGTCGGCGAGGTCGATGCCGGCAGCACGCGCGAGCTTGTGGAGCGGGCCGACCAGGAGCCGGTGCGCCTCGCCGCGCCGGTTGACCATCCTGCGCTGGGTGGCCAGTGCCCGCTGCTGCTTCGGCTTGCCCTCCAGCAACTGCTCCGGCTCCACCCCGGCGGTGGCCGCGGCCGCGTCGATCGCCTCCAGCAACCGCACCACCGTCAGCTGCGCGTCCGGGTGCGCCCGCGCCGACGACGGCACCAACCTCGCCCCGGTGGCCGGGTGGCAGCCGTTCATCAACCGCCGGGCGGCGTCCTTGGCCTCATCGTCCATCCGGGCCCCGGCGACCAAGCCGACCGCCTCCAGACCGGACCCGATCCACACCAGCGTCCCGTCGCCCTCCGGTCGCAGCCGGTAGGCCACCGGCCCGTCGACCACCGGGAGCGTGAGTTCGTCGGAGGCGACCACGCCGCACCCGGCCTGGTCCCTCAGCCGGTACTCGACCTGCTCGTCCGCCTTGATCTCCGTCAGCCAGGCCACCGGCCGCTCCCCGCTTTGTGCGCTTGTGCAGTTGCTCTTTGACCCGGCCTGCCGGGGCTCCCCGCAAGGGGAGCCCCCTTTGTACATCCCTCGTTTTTGATCTTGAGGTATTCCGGGTTTCCCTCAGGCTACCTTCGGCATTCGGCCTGTCGTAGCATCAGCTTCCTTGCCCTCCTAGCCCTCTTACGGGCTGTCCTGCGGCATGCTCAGGCGGTCCTCGGAGTGGGAAGAACTCGCCCATGAATCAGCTCCGTAGGCGCCGTTGGCTCTATTCGCCGATCACGTCCTGGCAGGCGTGGCGGCTGTCCCGCGAGACCGGTATCGACCAGGAGGCGGCCTGGGTGAAAGTCCGCACCGCGACCCACCCTGCGGAGGCCGCGGTCTGGGGTCGGCACTTACTCAACCGCCGCAAGAACGACCGGTCCTGACCCGGGACATGCAAAGGCCCGGCCGCTCTCGGGGAAGAGGACGGCCGGGCCTTTCGCTCGATGGCGCGGTGGTGCGGGCCTACCGGCGGGACAGCGCGGCGGGGTCGAACGCGACGCGGAACGGCTCCTCGACGGTGGCGACCGCGCCCGCCAGGAACTCCGTCTCCTCGTACCCGGCGCCGTGCAGGCGGCCGACGATGAGCCGCGGGGCGGGCTCCAACTCGATCCGCCAGTAGTGCCCGATGCCCGCCGCGGCGTACAGCGACGGCTTCAGCTTGCGGTCGCTGACCCGGGTCGACGGAGAGGCGATCTCGACCACGACCAGGACGTCGTGCGCGGAGACGGTGACGCCGGCGTCCTCAGCGGCCGCCGCGTCGACCACGGCGAGGTCGGGGATCAGCAGGCCGTCCGGCACGACCACGTTGATCGCCTGGAACACCTCGACCTCGGCGCCGGCAACCTGTGCGGCCTTCTCCAGCAGGCTGTGCAGGCGGTGGCTGGCACGCTGGTGAGGCAGGCCGGGGGCAGGGCTCATCATCAACGCCCCCCCGACCAGCTCGACACGCTGGGACGTGTCCTCCGGCAGCGCCAGGACGTCGCTAAGCGTCCAGGGCCCGGCGTGGCTGTAGGCGACACTCACGGCTTCCTTCCACCTCCTCCCGGGGTCCTTCCCAGTGTGACCCGGCCACAGGGCTGGTGTCTGCCAGGGAAGACCTCGGCGGGGTCGATTGCGGGACTCGGATCAATGGCCGAGCCCGGGACCGGCGAGCGGCCCCGGGCTCATCATGTCGTGCGGGCGAATCAGCCGCCTCGGTGAGGCGGGCTACAGGTAGGCGTCGAAGTTGTTCAGGCGCTTGCCGGCGCGCCTCAGGAGCTTGGCCTTCTCAGGGTCGCTGTCCTGCAGCGGCAGGGCGTCGCGGAGGTAGGTGATGGCGGCGGCGAGTTCGTCGGCGGCCTCCGGCAGGCTGCCGGTGCCCTGGTTTGCCCAGACGTGGGCGAGGCCGTCGAGGTCGTCGATGAACGCCTCGGGCGCCATGGCGGCCAGCCCGTCGAGTTCGAGGTCGAGTTCCAGGTCGGGCCCGTAGGTGTCAATGAACTCGGCGAAGAGAGTGCTGCTCATGGTGTGGGCTCCTCGTTGTCGTAGCAGGGGGTGCACACGCCGAATCAGCTTTCCTCGAACCGGCTGACGGCGCAGTCGTGGCACAGGGTCACGATCGAGTGGTCGGTGCTCTCCGGGTACAGCGCGGTGGTGAAGGGGTCCTCCATCTCCTCGACGTCCGGCTTCTGCTCGCCGCACTCCTGGCACCGGTGGATCAGCGGCGTCAGGATGTCCAGCGCGTAGCGGATGCGGCTGCCGGTGCTGTCCTGGAGGCAGCCCTGCGCTTCGTCCAGCACCTCGGCGACGTCGTCGACGTCGGCGTGGTCGACCTCTGACACCGACACCGTGATGGTGCCGATAACGTCGGCGACGGCCGCCAGCACGCCGGTGTCCGGCTTGGCCGGGTCGTACAGCGCCTGGAGGGCGGCCACGTGCGGGCCGACCGCCTCCGTGCGGCACGCAGCGTCGCGCAGACGCTCCAGGCCGATACGGACGATGGCGACGGCCGCCTGCAGTTCCTGGTCCAAGCTGAGCTTCGGGGTGCGATCCACGGGGTGTGAGTCCTTCCGGAGTGAGACGCGGATTATCTAGCTTGATTGGCCGTCCTTGCCCTGCTTACAGGGCTGCGATCAGGAGGGCGGCGATGCCGAGGAACAGGTAGTGGAAGGACTGGTCCAGGGCGTAGGCGCCGGTGCCCAGGTGTGCGGCGGGGGTTCCCTTGGCGGTGACCGGGGCGTACGGGTGAGCGGGGGTGCCGAGGTTGTAGAACTCGGTCTTGCCGGTGACCTTGGCGAGCCAGGCGAGGGTGCTGCGGCGGTCGGCCCACCAGTGGGTCGCGGCGTCGATGCTCAGGCCGGCCGCCATGCCCGCGGCGGTGACGGGGAGGTTGAGGACCAGGACCACCGCGGTCAGGGCGATGCCCTTGGTGATGGTCAGTCCGACGACGTGCAGGGTGCAGGAGATCCGGCCGGTGCGGCTGGACTGGCCGGGGGTGCGGTCGTTCTCGCCCTTGTGGGCGGCCTGGTGCGAGGTCTGGACCCAGTGGTCGCCGATGCTGTGCGCGATGAAGAGCGCGACGAACGCATCGGCGAAGACTGCTGCTGCGGTCATGGTCCGGGTTCTCCTTCGCGGTTTCCCGCTGTCGTTTCCGCCTGCTTTTTCGCTTGCAGTAATTCAAGGATGCAGACTTGGAGTCTGCGTGTCTAGGGGTTCGCAGACTCCGAGTCTGCGTAGATGGCGTCTGCGCTGGTCAGCGTCAGAGGGGATTTCGCGGCACAGCCCGGAAGCGGCCGGGCGGCGGCCGGTTCCGGGCTGGTCTACTGCCACCCAAAGCGGGGGGAGGGAGGTCGGCGGCTGGGCGGCGTCGCCGGGTCGGCCGCGCTACTTGGCCGGGAGGGCGAAGGTCGCCGCGACGATGTCGGCGTGGTCGAACGCCAGCGGCGGCAGGTCGGCGGAGGGCCACCAGCGGGCCGCGCTGGCGTCGTCACCAGCGGCGATCTCGGTGTCGTCCGGGACGACGGCGAGGTAGGCGACGGTCACGTAGCGGCCGCGGGGGTCGCGGCCGGGCTCGTCCCACACGCCGATCTGGACCAGCTCGTCGGCGGGGACGCGCACGCCGGTCTCCTCCTCCAGCTCGCGCGAGGCGGCATGACGGCTGTCCTCCCCGGGGTCGACGTGGCCTCCGGGCAGCGCCCACTGCCCCGCGAACGGGTCCCAGCCGCGCTCGATGAGCAGCAGGCGGCCATCGCCGGTGACGGCCACCACATCGGCGGTGTAGCGGATGACCTCGAACGTCTCGGTGTCGCTCACTTCGGCAACTCCTGTTTCCTTGGACTTGCGGGTGGTGGTCCACGGGTTGGCGGGGTCCTCGCGGCGCAGGCCGGTGAGGAAGTCGAGAACGACCCAGAGCCGGTCGCCGGCGGGGCCGAACTCCGGCGCCACGATTGACACGTACGTGCCGTGCGCGACCTGGTCGTACAAGCTGCGGTCCAGGCCGGACCACAAGACGTCCATGTGGGACTGGGGGATCTGGCCGCCAAAGGTGGTGATCGGCTCGCCGTCGCAGGTGGTGGCGACCACGGACTGCTCCTGGACGCCGCCGTCGCGGTAGTCGTTGACTCGTACGACCATCCCGGCCGCGCTCACGGCGTCGACCAGGCGGCGGAAGAGGACGGCGTCGGTGACGACCAGCTCGACCGCGGCGCACTGCTCCCACCACAGGCCGTCCGCGCCGGTGCCGGCGAACCCGGGCTGCGAGCAGGTGGTGACGTACCCGGCCCGGCACAGCGCGGCAAGGGTGGGCACCAGGTGCCCGGTCTCCTCGTCCGGGCCGAACCGGGGCTGGTAGCCGGGGCGGGAGGCGATCTCGCCCTCCAGCCACAGGGCCATCAACTCACCGAGGTCGGCGACGGTCCGGGCGGACTTCCAGCGGCGCCGGTCGGCACGGCTCATCCAGGGGAGCTTCATGGTCAGCATGGTCAGCTCCCCACGATCATGTTGCCGTGACCGTTGAGCATGTGGTCCACGCACGCCGCGCAGTCCTCGCGGGGGGCAAGTCCCTTGTGGGCCTCGTGCGAGGCGTGGGCGTGGTACCAGCACTGGCGGCATTCGCCCGCCGGCGGGTTCAGGGCCTTGCTGCTCGTCATCGTGCGGCCCCCGATCAGTGGTTGACGGTGGTGTTGGACCGGCCGAACCACTTGCCGTTGTTGGTGACCTCGGTGTGGTTGTCCTGCCGGACGGGCCCGGCGTAGTGGTGGTGGTTCGTGACGGTCGTGGCCTTCACCGCGCGCACGACCGAGCCGATCGCGACCACCGCGGTGGTCACGGCCGCGATCGGCAGCGTGACGAACAGGACCGAGGTCAGCGTCACGGCGGCGAATCCCTGGCAGACAAGCCAGACGCCGCACCCGACGCCCGTGATGCCGGCACCGACGCCGATGGAGGCGACGGCCACCCCGGCGGCCCACCCGGGCACGATGCGGCGGTCGGGCTGGGGCTCGGGAGGGGTGGTGCCGTACTCGGGGACCGGCGTGCGGTCGACGTACGACGTGGACTCCGCGACGGGCTCGGACTTCCACAGGCCCTCGATGATCCGGCGGGCCTCGGCTTCGGCCTCCGACTCGCTGAGCGGGCGGCTGTTGGCGGTGTTCTCGCTGTTCACGGGGGCGACCTCGGCTTTCTGGATGAGGGGGTAGACCAGCGGCCCCCGGGCGGACCCGGGGGCCGGGCGGTCAGTTCTGGCGGTACGGCTTGGTGCGTCGCAGCACGTGGTCCCGGCTGAAGCCCGTGGCCTCCACGACGTCGAGCTGGAGGATGTGACCGGCGTCCAGTTCGGCGGCGATGGCCTTCCACATCGACTCGTCAGCGGCGGCCTTGACCTTCTCGGCCGTCTCGTGGGCCTGGTCCCGGTCCTTCTTGATCTGGGTGACCCGGGCCTTGGCCGCGTCGCGGGTTTCCTGGTCGGGGCGGGTGCTCATGAACGGCTCCTTGGATCGGGGAGGATGGGGGTTCCTCCTGCTCCACCTGGAGCGGGTTCGGGAGCCCGGGGCGGTCGGTTCCTTGGCCGGATGGCGGCCGCCCCGGGGCGCGGTCAGATGGTGCCGGGGTCCTCACCGGAGGTGTCCATCGGCTCGATCTCCAGGACGTAGCGCACCTGGTGCTCGGGGATGGAGACGCTCAGACCGCCCTGGTACTCCAGGACCACGAAGTCGCCGTCGGAGTCGACGGACTCCAGGAGCGCGGTCGGGTCACCCAGCGGGAACGGGTTGGTATCGCCCTGGGTGAAGGTCGCTCCGTCGACGGTCGCAAGCTCGAAGGTCGGGTTCATGCTTCTTCTCCTGGGTTCTGGTGCGTCCGGTCGGTCCGGAGTGCCCCGGGCCCGATTCGCTCGGGCGCCCTCACGGCTGGATACCGGGGCCGGTAGTACGGGGTAGGTCAGTTGCAGCCGGGGCGGATCAGTCGTTGTCGCTGGGCTTGATCGGGTCGTGGTCGCCCTGTCCGCACCAGTCACACGCGGTGATCCACATGGTTGCCTCCCTCCTGGTCCGGTTGTCGACGGATTCGGGAGCCCGCGGTCGGCCGGTTCCCTTGGCCGGATGGCGGCCGCCGCGGGGCGGGACTACCTGCTGGCGGTGTCCTCGGTGGGCACGGTCGCCTCGGCAGCGTCGGCCACCTGGGCCAGGGCCTCGCGCACGTAACCCGTGGCGGTGGTCAGGTGGTTGGCGAGCGGGGCGTAGCCCATCTCGCGGGCCCGGCTGGTCAGGGCCGTCAGGTAGTGCCAGGTGTCGTGCAGTTCGTCGTGCAGGTCGACCAGGCCGGGCTGGAAGGCGTAGGAGTCCGTGAGGCTCGCGGCGCCCTCCTGGTGGTTGCGGGCGCGGTCCGCGAGGGAGTCGAAGGAGTTCTTCGCGATGACCTCGCGGACCTGCTCGGCGGACTCGTAGGCCCAGGTCTTGCCCCGAAGGCTCATGACGAGCCTGGTCAGACGATTCGGCACGGTGATCTCCCTGTCTGCTGTCATTCCCGCTTGCTTTCTCGCTTGCGGTAATTCAAGGATGCAGACTCCGAGTCTGCATGTCTAGGGGTTCGCAGACTCCGAGTCTGCGTAGATGGCGTCTGTGCTGGTCAGCGTCCGGATTTTCTTGCGTGGTCAGGTGCTGCTGCGGTGGCAGACGCCGCACGGGACCTTGATCTCCCGCGTCTTGCCGGTCTCGGAGTGGATGCGGGTGGCGATGGTGACCATGCCGCCCCGGCAGCCCTTGACGGTGCAGCGCCGGCGTTTGGGCCGGGGGGTGTCGGCCGGTCCGGCGCCGCCGGTCTGGAGAGTCCAGGCCGCCGTGAGCACGGCCGCCTTCGTGGCGCCGACAGCCTGGTCCGTCTTCTCCCTGGCCGCGTCCGTGACGGCTCCGGTGACCGCGCGGGCTTTTCGCTTCGCCTGGGTCTTGGCGGCCTTCTTCGCCGCCTTCCATCGCGTCTTCACCTCGGGCGCCACGAATTCCTCGTGCACGACCTTGGCGGCCTCCACCAGCTGGCGCGCGTCGAACAGCGGGCGGACTTCGCCAGTCATCACCAGGCCGCGCCATTCGGCGCGGAAGACCTGGCGGCCGTCCTGGGTCTCGGTGGTGTGGCCGTCGAGGACGGCGTCGACCAGGCCGTTGGTGACGATGGCGGAGTCCTCGCCGGCGCCGCACGCCAGGCAGGAGATCCAGGCGGGCCAGACCTCCCGGAATCCGCGCTTGTGGATCTCCAGCGAGAACCCGTTGCCGCAGCCGGCGCACAGCAGCTCGCGGCCGTCGACGTACGCCGTGCCGATCAGCTTCAGGTCGGGCTCGGTGGCCATCGGGGCTCCCTCCGGGTGGCCCGGCGGGCGGTTCGCCCGCCCGCCGGGTCTGTCATGGTTTGGGGTAGTGCGGAAACCTGGACGCGGCCCGGACAAGCGCGCGTCTTCGCAGGTCAGAGGCTCGCGCATCCTGGACGCTGCGGCGGCCGTCCTGGACGGCGCTGTCCAGGTCGGGGGCTCCGGCGTCCAGGTCGGCGGCCGCCCGGTCCAGGGTCTTATCAGGGCAAACCGGGCGGCCGTCCGGGCTGTGTCCAGGTCGGATCAGGCGGTCAGGCCGTACTTGTCCTTGATCGCGCGGACCACCGCGGCGAGGGGGTAGCCGTTGACGCGGCTGCCAGCCTGGTCCTCCCTCTTGACCTTCTTCTCCTCGGCGGTGCGCACGACCAGGGCACCGAGCTTCTCGGCGGTGATGGCGATACCGGCCGCCTGGAGGCCGGCCAGCAGCTCGGCTCCCGGCAGCCAGTCGACGGCGGTCGTCTCGACCTCCGCCGGCGACTTGCCCGCGGCCTCGGCCTGCTCCTTCGCGTCCTGCTCGTAGGCGGCGAAGACGTCGACCAGGACCGCGAGGACGTTGGCGTCGTCCTCGCCGATCGCCCGGAGCTGGTCGGACAGCGACACCGGGCCCCGGGGCAGGGTGCCCGCACGGTCGCGCAGGTCCCACGCCCGCTTGAGCAGCAGCTCGACCTGGTCGTCGTCGTAGTAGTCGGCGCGGACCATGGTCGGGTTCGAGCCCTCCGCCCACAGCAGGCCGGCGCCGCGCATCTCCGGCTCGATGGTCTTGGCGGAGTAGCCCGCGGCGGCCGCGCCCTTGCCCAGGATCGTGTCGGACGCCTCGGGGGTGGTGCAGCGCAGCGCCCACCGGATGGACAACAGGTCGCGCAGCGAGGTGTCGACCACGTCCGAGCCGGGCTTCTGGGTGGCGCAGAAGGTGATGATCCCGGCCGCCCGGCCCCGGGAGACGAGGTTGCGGAGAAGCTTAGTGATCTTCTTCCCGTAGTCGTCGTCGGTCGTGTAGAACATCAGCTCGTCCACCCACAGCAGCTTCTGGCGCAGCAGCGGGTACTTGTCGGCCAGGTCCTCGGTGACCTTGCGCTTGCCCAGCTTCTTCAGCAGCGCGTACCGGTCCTTCATGTCGCGGACGGCCGCCTTGAGCATCTCGTGGAATGCCTCCGGGTCGGCGTCGCCCTCGAAGTACTCGCACAGCGGCTCGAAGGGCTCCAGGTCGCCACCGCCCTTGCCGTCCGCGAGCCACAGAATGACGCGCGGGTCCAGGGCGGCAGCGAGCAGGATGACGTTGCCGGACGCGGACTTGCCCGCGCCCGGCTCGCCGCCGATCAGGCCGGACCGCTCCACCACGGAGATGGAGATCGGCAGGCCGCGCACGTCCGGGCCGATCGCGATGCGTCCCCAGAAGTTGGCGGCCGCCTCCAGGGCCAGCAGCGGGCCGGACTCGGCGTTCTCGGTGAACGGCAGGTCCTTGGAGACGTAGATCTCCAAGCGTCCGGCCCGCGAGCCCTTCCCCTTCGTCTTGGTGAGGCTGACCTGCGCCTCCTCGACTCCGAGCGCGCCCGCGACCTCGGCCAGCGCCCGCATCGCCTTCTTCGCCGGGATACCCGGGGGCAGGTCGACCACGGCCGACCAGGCGCCGCGCGCATCCACCATCGGCATCTGGACGATGTGCAGCGTCTCCTCCGCGCCGATCACCTTCGCGCGGCGGAATACCTCGTCCAGCATGGGCGCGGTCATCGGGTCGCCGTCACCCAGCGAGCGCCAGTCCACCGACCAGTCGGTCTCCTCCGTGATGACGTGGCGTCCGGCGAACGCGCCGCCGGCGAACGTCGCCAGGGCCCCGGCGGACGCACCGAAGACCCCGGCCTCCACATACCCGGCGGTGATGGCGGCCAACGGCGGGCCATAGGCCGCGCCGGCGCGCAGGGCCCGCAGCTTGCGGCGGTACGCCTTCGCCTGCTTGTGCGCGTTGACGGCCTGCATCGACACCGTCTGGGTCCGGTCGGCCTCGCGCAGCGCGGCCTGCTTCTTGTTCTTCATCAGCGCGGGCGTGTAGCGGGCGGCGCGGGCCGCGGCGCGGGCCTCCTTCGCCGCGATGTGCGCCTGGTGGGCCAGGGCCTGCGTCTGGATGCCCTCGAACCCGACCACCCAGTCCTGCACGCGGCGGGCGCCCCGGCGGAACTGCGCGACGTGGCCGCGCGTGGTGCGCTGGCGGCGCACCCACCGGCGGTAGGCCCGCAGCCGGGAGCGGTAGAGCACGCCGGTGTACATCGCCCAGCCCTCGGGCGTCTTGGCCCAGGCCGGGATGAGCGGCCGGTCGTCGAAGGCGTCCAGGTCCACCTCCGGCTTGTCGAGGTCGACCGGGGCCGGGGTGACCGTGCCCTCCAGCACGCGGCGGGCGGACTCGACCACGGCGGCCCGGTCGTCGGTGACGGTCTGGCCACCCAAAGCGGGGGCGGCGGGGCGGGGGCTGGCGTCGGCGGCCGGCCGCGCCCCGTGGATGAAGGTGACGGTGGCCAGGTCTGTGCGCTCGGGACCGTGGTCGGTCGGCATCTCGGTCATGCTGGTGCTTCTCCTTCGGGAGGAAGCGGGGCCCTGGCGGTCGCTGTAGGAGGTGGAGCGCCAGGGCCCCGCGCTTTCGGGCGGGACGGACGGTCAGGCGGTGGTGACTTCCACCGACCAGGTCCACGCCTCGCCATCGGCTGCCGCGCGGGCGGCGGCGTCGGCGAGGGCGCGGGCCAAGGTGGAGATGGCGGGCTTGATCCGCCGGTCGCGGGAGACCTTGAGCAGCTGCTCGGCGACCTGGGAGGCGTCGGCCGCCGGGACGCTCCCGGAGGCCGGGGACTCCAGGAGCCGGACCAGCGGGGCGACCGTCGCGCGCTTCATGTACGAGACGGACGCCTCCACGTACGGGGCGAGGGCCATAACGTCCCGGAGCGGGTAGCGGTCCTGGCCGAAGAAGTCGGCCCCGTGGCTGACGAGCACGCTCGACTCGGCGGCGCGGATGGCGGGCTTGCGGCTCATGGTCACGCCCCCACCACAGCGTCGTCGTCGCCGTCGATGAGCCGCAGCTTGCGCTCGGCCACGACCAGGTCTCGCAGCCGCCGCGCGTCGTCCCGGCGGATGCCGAGCTTCTTCGACAGCCCCGCGGCGGAGATCGGCTTGCCCTCCGCCACGAGTTCGGCGGCCGCCCTCAGACCGTCCGGTACGAGCGCCTGGATCTCCTCGTCCGACCGGCCCCCGCGACTGTTCCCGCTGGCGCCTTCGCCAGCGTTCTCGGAGGCGTTCTCGCGGGCGTTTTCGCTTGCACCCTCAGACCCGTACAACCCAATTCCCGCAAGGGCTGTAGCGCCCTGGGAGGGCCGCTGGAAGGCCGGAAGCGGAAGGGTCGGACCGAGGGTCGGGATGCCCTCGCTCAGGCGGTGCGGGAGGGGGTTGTAGAGGCTCGCGAGCATGCCCGCGCGGACCAGCTCCGGGCGCACGTGCTCGCCCAGCTCGAAGGCCGCCCCGAGCGCGACCCGGGCGTTGGTCGCCTCCGCGTAGATCTCCGCCGACAGGCCCGGCTCGGCGCCCTTCTTCATCCGCCACGCGGTGGCGAAGGCGTCCTCCTCCGAGATCGACTCGAAGGGCAGCGCGGACAGCAACCGGTCGGCCTCGGCCGCGATGTCCTTGTGGTGCTTGCGCCGGTTGGCCAGGTGCTGGCGGCGGGCCCGCTCGGCGCGCTTCTCCTCGCGGGTACGGGCGTGGCCCTGGTGGGTCTTCAGGTCCCACACGTAGATCGCGAACAGCGACGACGCGGCGAAGACGAGCGCGACCCACAGCGGCGCGATCGCCGACCAGTGCCAGAACTGGATCACCGCGGCCACCGCGGCGACCACCCAGGTACCGATCCGGTACTTCCGGGGCGAGCGGCCGACCTTCTCCGCCTTCTGCCCCATGAACGTGATGGCCCAGGCGCCGCCCTCCAGCATCGACGCCAGCAGCACGGCCAGGGGCGCGAACACCCCGGCGCCGTTCAGGGCCTCCACCTGGGAGATGACCGCCGGGACCACGCTGGCGACCATGACGAACGCGACGAACAGCGTCTCGGGCTGGCCCTTCAGCCACCCGGTGATCCGCGCCCGGCGGACGCGGGCGGCCGCCTTCCTGCGCTCCTTCTCCTGCTGCCGGGCCCGCTTGTCCGCCTGCTCCTGGCGGCGCTTGGCGTCGGCGTCCCGCCGGGCCTGCTCGCGCTCGGCTTCCTTGTCCCGCCGGGCCTGCTCGGCAGCGATCTCCTTGGCCTTGAGCTGAGCCTCCAGCTTCAGGCGCATGTCCTCGCGGTTCGCGGTCCGCTCAGCGGCCCGGTCCGCGCGCATCTCCTCGCGGTAACTCATCGGGTGCCCCCCTCGAACGCGGTGACCAGCTCGGCCAGGGCCTCCGCGAGCGCGCCGTGCGCGCGCTCCAGGTCCTCGGTGTCGCTGGTCCCGTAGGTCTCCAGTGCGGTGCGGGCGGTAGCCAGCGCGGCGTCCTGGCGCCGGCGCTCACGACCCAGCGCCATGTAGGCCTCGGCCTGCTGAGTGATCCGCATCTGCTGCGCGAGGCTCATCGGGTCCCTCCCGGCGCCGGGTTGGCGATCCCGGACGGACAGGACGGTGGCCAGCTCAGTGCGGAGCCGGGGCGAGACGGGGCTGACGCGGAACCGCCGGGCGCAGGTGTCGCTACCGGCGGCCGTCGCGCGGGCGACCATCTCGGTGATAACGCTGACCAGCGCCGCCGACCCGGCGATCAGACCGAGACTCAGCTCCAACACGGTCAGCACGAACAAGGCGGTGTAGGCGAAGGCGCGCTTCATGCCGCAACCCCCGTCCGGATCGTGTTGCGGAGGGCCGACCGGCGGGTCTGGCGGTTCAGCGGGGTCGGCATCCGGCGCAGCAGCTCGGCGTAGTACGCCGCGTCCTTGGCGTCGGTGTCGTTCTCGACCCGGAAGTCGGCGAGGAAGCTCTCCAGCGCGTCCCGGCTGGCGAGCCCGCCGGCGGTGAACTCCTCGGCGAGGTCCAGCGGCTCGGTCTCGGGACCGAACCCGGCGGCCACCTCCAGAAACTCGGAGTCCGTAACGATGCGCTGACCAGCAACGATGATGTTCATGCGGGGTCGTGCTCCTCTCGGTGAACGGCCCTGGCAGCGGCTCTCCGGCGGTCCTGGCAGATCACCCGGAGAGCCGCGTTGTTTCAGGCCCTTGTGGTGTTGAGACATGGCTGTGCCGTCACGCTTCGCAAGGAGTCCTCACTCGGCGTCGCCCTCTGACATTCCCAGGATTGCGGAAGCCTGTCAATCACTCCAAGCACCTTAATCCTGGGAGTGTGTCCCTCTGGGAATCAATCCCGGGACTATGGTTCACTGGTCCCCACAGACGGAGGTGATCACCGAACATGCCGCCCAAGTGGAGGGCCCTCGCCGACGTACTCGCCGCGAAGATCAGCAGCGGCGAGTACGCGCCGGGCGACCGCCTGCCGAAGATCGAAGACTTGGTCTTGGCGGGGAAGGGCTCGAAGACGACTGTCCACGCTGCGTACAAGGCATTGGAGGCCGATGGCTTGGTGACGTCGTCCCGAGGCCACGGGACGGTCGTACGGGCACGGGCCACCCTCGCTACCGCCGCTGAGCGGGAGGAACGCAGCAAACTGACTGGCTCCTCGTGGCGAGCTGGCGAGCGATCCGACTCTCACATGGCCGGGATCGTCTCCGCACCGGACGACGTCGCCGAAGCGCTGGGTATCACTCCAGGTCAGCCTGTCCTTCGGCGCTCACGCACCTACCGCGACGACCACACCAACGCCGTGATCTCCCACTCCACCTCGTGGATTCCGGCTGACTTCGCCGAAGCCCTTCCGGAACTGCTTATGGGCAAGCGGCTGAGCGGCGGAACCTCCATCGACGTGATCACACGACACACCGGCCAACCTGTTGCTCAACGGTTCAGCTCGATGTGGGCGAGGATCACCACTCCCGCCGACGCCGGACCCCTGGAGATTCCGCCGGACACCCAGGCAGCGATCATCGTGCTAACCGTTCGGGTCGTGGACAGAAGTGGCAGAACGATCGAGTACGGCGTCGACCTGGGCGGCCCTGGCCGTCGTTGGACCCGAGAAGAGGCCGCCCGATGACGGCCCTACTGGATGACGACGCCCTGATTCACGCAGCGGAGAGTCGTCTGGCCTCGTTCCTTCACGCCCAACACCTGGGCACCTTGGCCCCTGACGGGAAGATGGAGATCACTCGCATCATGCGGACGCTCGCAGGGCGCAGCGCCCCGGCCCAGCTCGTCCTGATGGCCGGCCTTCAAGGCTCCGGGAAGACCACTCTCGCCCGGGAACTCGAAGCGCACGGCTTCCTCCGTATCAGCCCTGACGAGCGGGTCTGGCGAGTTCACGGGCACTACGGACGCGACTTTCCCAGGGGCCAGTACCGGGTCCGGGAGCAGCCCATCCTCGAAGAAATCGCGAGGGAGGTGCAGGCCACCCTCGGAGCGGGCCGCGACATCGTCATGGACCACGGCTTCTGGACTGTTGCCGAGCGGCAGCAGTGGCGCCGCATCGGCGAAGCGGCCGGCGCCGCTGTCACCCTCGTGTACCTGCCTAGCACCCATGCCCAGCGTTGGGAGCGGGTCCAGCAACGCAACGAGCAGACGTACGACGACCCGAACGCGATGTGGTTCAGCGAGTCGGACCTACGGCGACACGCCGCACGCTTCGAGCCACCCGCGTCAGACGAACCGCACGTCACCTACACGGGCGACCCCGGGCCGGTCTTCCGAGCCCTGGCCGCTTCGTCCTGACCAGATCACCCCAAACCATTCTGGATCACCCCTCATAGCCTCCAACGGCCGAACCGAGTCCGGAGGATGGGTGCAGGATGAGGGTCCAGAAATGCCGAAGGCGCCCCTGCCAGGGCGCCTCGGTCAGTCAGGCCGGGACGGAGACCCCGGCGAAGTTCGAGCGGTACGAGAAAGGTCGCTCATCCATGAGGGTACGAGATGGCTCGGCTTCAGTGCCACATCAGCCGAGGAACAACACAGGTGCAACTCGGACGCTCCGGGCAAAATTGCTGGCCAGCGCCCTGCTGTACGCCGCACGCGGAATGTACGTGCATCCGCTCCTGGTGGGTGCCAAGGAGCCTCGCTGGCGGGACTGGGAGGCGCGGGCTACCCGCGACCCGGAGCTGATCGAGCGGACCTGGGGTCGGGCCCCCTTCAACATCGGCGTGGCCTGCGGCCCTTCCAGGCTGGTCGCGCTTGACCTGGACGTGCCGCACAATGGCGAGGTCTCCGGCACACCCGGGATCGTGGACGGCGTCACCATGCTCGCCTCTTTGGCCGATCGGACCCCCGGCGCCGTGATCACCCCGACCCTAACCGTGCGGACTCCCAGCGGCGGCCGCCACCTGGTCTACCACGCCCCTGCTGGAAGCACGGTGCGGAACACGGCACGGACCTTGGGCTTCTGCCTCGACACCCGCGCCGCCGGCGGATACGTCGTCGGGATCGGCTCGGTGGTCGACGGCACGGCCTACGTCCGCGAAGACGGGACCCCTACCGACCCGGCGGTACTGCCGGACTGGCTGCTGAGCCTGATCACGGCCGCGCCCACGCCACCCAAAGCCGGGGGAGCGCAGCGGCGGGCCGATGTGGTCGGCCGTCTGCGGGAGCTGACCCGACAGGGCACCCGCGAGCAGCGGTGGGCCGCGGGCATTCTGCGGTCGGAGTGTGACGACCTGGCGGCGATGGCGCAGGCGGGCGGCCGGAACAACCGGCTGAACCTCGCGGCGTACCGCGCGGGCCAACTGGTGGCGGCCGGGCTCGTGGACCAGGCCGTCGCGGAGGAACACCTCACGGCGGCCGCGGTGGCGGCCGGGCTCGGGGTCGACACCCCGCGCGAGATCGAGAAGACGATCCGGTCCGGGATGACCGCCGGCCTCACGCGGCCGCGCCGGATGGGCGGTGCCGCTTGATGCGACCCGCACCGCAGGCCACCAGGGATCAGCGCGATCTGCACCACGCCTCGACCGCGGAAGCGGCCCTGGCGCAGCACCGCTTCGGTGCCCGGCACCCGGAGAGTGGCTCCACCTGCATGACCGTCGCCCTGCGTTCCCTCCGTCCCCTCCCGAGGTCCGGAGGTGCGGCGTGACGGAGAAGCCCCACCTGCACCCGGTGCCCGCTCAGTCGGTGGCGCCAGACGAGGACCTGTGGGCGGGCACGCCCACGGCTACCGCCGAACGCCCCAAGGCGGCCCGTGCCGCGCGAGCGGCCCGTGCTGCACGGGCAGGCTCGCGGGCGTCGGCGGTGAAGCACCGCGGGCAGCTCCGGATGGCGGAGCGGTTCATCGCCGAGCACGGCGACCAGCTCCGGTTCGTGCACGGCCTTGGATGGCACCTGTGGGACGGCGCCCGGTGGCTCCTGGACGAGCAACGCGCCGACCTCGCGCACGCGGTGGCCACGGTGAAGACCGCGCTGCGCGACCTGGAGGACATGACCGGGGACGAGCGCGACGACCTGTACAAGGACGTGCGCAAGTCCGAGTCGGCCTCTGGCCTGGAGGGTCTGTTGAAGATCGCCTCTGCCCTGGAGCCGATCACCACAGCGTCGAAGTCCCTGGACGCGGACGCGTTCTTGTTCAACACGCCGGAAGGCACTCTGCAGCTGCGCGACGGAACGATCAGCGAATGCGACCGTGCGGACCTGATCACCAAGGTCGCCGGTGCGGGCCTGCCCACGGACGAGGGCGAAGAGGTAGCCGGCGCGGACGAGTTCCACCAGTTCCTGGAGCGCATCCTTCCCGACCAGGAGGTCAGGGAGTTCGTCCAACGGCTGTTCGGCTACGCGATGCTGGGCAAGGTCACCGAGCACGTCATGCCCATTTTCACCGGCACCGGCGCCAACGGTAAGGGCACGCTGCGCGACGCGGTGATGGCGGCGTTCGGCGACTACGCCATCGAGGTCGACCCCGCGATCCTGATGGAGTCGAAGCACGAGCGGCACGGCGCGTTCAAGATGCGCCTGCGCGGTGCTCGGCTGACGTTCTGCTCGGAGACGGAGAAGGGGCGGCGGTTCGCCGAAGCGACGATGAAGCGGCTGGTCGGCGGCGACCCGATCGAGGCCAATCTGATGCACAAGAACCCGATCACCTTCGACCCCTCGCACACCCTGATCATGCTGACCAACCACCTGCCCCTGGTCTCGGGTGACGACCCGGCGGTGTGGCGCCGCATCCTCGTCGTGCCGTTCGACGTCGTGATCCCGGAGGACGAGCGCGACGGTGGCCTGCCCGATCGCCTGAAGAAGGCGGCGCCGGCCGTGCTGGAGTGGGCCTACGAGGGGTGGATGGCCTACCGCGAGGAAGGGCTGAACCCGCCCGAGGCGGTTCGCGTCCGCACTGAGGAGTACAAGGCCGCAAGCGACGTCCTGGGCCGGTTCCTGGACGAGCGCTCCATCCCGTCGCCTCACGCTCTTGTGCCGGCGCGTGAGCTGTTCAACGGCTGGACATCGTGGTGCCACGCGAGCGGGGAGCAGGCGTGCAGCGAAGTCGAGTTCGCGAAGAGCATGGCGGCTCGGGGCTTCGAGAAGAAGCGCACCGGCGCGGGGTACGTGTACCGCGGTCTCATGCTCGCCGGATCGGACGGCGACGAAGACGATTAGCCCGTCCATCAGGCCCTGCACATGGGCCTGCCCTCCAGGCGGAGAGCGCCCTGCACGGATCACCCGTGCGGGGCGCTCTTGTGCATGGTGCCGAAATGCTCTGACCTGGGAAAATGTAGGGTTGTGAGGGGTTTCCCGATAATCCCCCATGGGTGCGCGCATGGAGAGTTTCGGAAAACCCCGCACAACCCTGCACTCTGGTTGACCAGGGCAACCAAAACTCGCCCTCACGGACCACCTCCCAGTGGTCGGCGACGGCGAGGCGCCACGCGCCCGCCCGCCCCGCCTTTGGGTGGCTCTCGGCCGCGTGGGCTTCCTGAGGCGCTCTACGGCGCTCAGGGGGCCGCTGGGGGGCGCGTAGCGGGCAGGAAGAGCGGACCGCGCCCGGCGGCGCCCGGGAGGCCGCTTGCGGCCGGTTCGGGCGCCGCCGGTGAACGCGCGGCCCGCAGGGGGCTGCAGGGGGTGTGTCGAGCGCGAACGCGCTCGTCCGTTCTTGCCTACGGCCGAGGATCGCGCGGCTGGCCTGCACCCATGGCGAGGGGTGCGCGATGCCGGGCAGGTACAGACAGCAGAACGCCCGCGTTCGCGCATGCGGAAACGCAGGCGAGAACACGGGCGGTAGATCAGTGGCTGCGTCAGGCAGCGCCCTCCCCAGTCGGGGGCGGCCCGGGGTCTTCGACCTTGAGCCGCCGGAAGTGCGCCTCCAGGGCCTGTTCGACAAGGGTCTGCGGGTTCAGGCCCGTGAGCTGGACTGCGGCCGTGAGTCGCCGGTCCGTGGCAGGCAGGATGCGGACCGAGAGCGGAACCCGTTTCGGCCCGCGAGGTCGGCCGGGGCGCCGCGGAGTACGGGAGTTGCCGCCGCGCGATGCGGGGGAGGTGGCGCGCTGTTCTTGGTCGTCATTTCCGCCTGCGTTGTTGCTTGCGGAATCGTTGCGCGAACCCCAGGAATCAGGGTTGTCCCAGTCGGGCTCGGTGGCACCACTGAGGTCCGCGGGGTCCTTCTCGCGGGCTTCGCGCTTCTCCTGCTCGGACTGGAGGGCGCGGTCGATGAAGCTGGGCATCAGACCTTCTCCTTGAGGGCTGGGAGCGTGTGGTGGAGGACCTCGGTGTAGGACGACACGAGCAGCTTGGCTTCCCGGCCGGGAGCGGAGGTGATGGGCATCGACCCCGTCCGGCAGACCTCGCGCACCGCGTAGTTCGTGATGCTGGTCGGCAGCACCATGTCGCCGAAGCGGTCCAGGAGGCGGCGCTCCCAGTGCCGGTGGATCTCCCTGATCTCGCTCTCGCGCGGCACGATGCTCCGCACGATCCCCGCGATCACCAGGTCCTCGTTGAGGCCGCCCGGCGCGGTGTAGTGCTCGATCGAGGTCAGGGCCTCGGTCGCGCCGTCGTACCCGTCCTCAGCCAGCGTCGCCGGGATGAGCACCTTCTTCGTGGCGATCAGCGCGGACCCCACGATCTTCCCGCCGGCGCGAGGCGGCACGTCCAGGAACAGGACGTCGACCAGGTCGCGCAGTCCCCACAGTGCACGCTTGAGCCGGAACTCCATTCCCGTGGTCTGGTCGGTCTCCCGGTTGCCGAACTTGCGGACGGAAGGCAGCACGAACACGTTCGACGGCCAGTGCTTACCGGCGCGGACGAACGCCTTGCGCGCGATCTCGGCCGGGTCCTGGGGGCGCTTGTCGGGGTCGACGTAGTAGACGTCGTTCACCGACAGCTCCGGGTCGGTGATGCCCAGCTCGTCCGTGAGCGTGGCCCGCGGGTCCAGGTCCACACCGCCGACCCTCAGCCCAAGCTCGGCCGCAACGGCGATCAGCCCTGACGTCACGGACGTCTTGCCGACGCCACCCTTCTCGCTGACCTCAGCGACGATGTCCGGCCCTTGCTCGGTCACGGGGTCCTCCCTTCTTCAGGTAAGCCGAAGAGTGCCGATTCGGCATCCGTAAGCGCAAGCTGACCCGCAAGCTTTCCCGCCGGTAAAACCGCAAGCAGAAAGGCCAGCATGGTGCTGCCAAAGGGAGGCCGTGTGAAGTCGCGCGTTATCTAGCCAGATTGACCGCGAAGGTGCACGCCAGGGCGTTGCCGCGTGAGTGAGGAGAGGAATCGTCAGCGCGTGGCGCGCTTGAGCGCGGCGCGGATGATGTCGCCGGTGGTGACGATCTGGGACTGGAGCTGGGCCTTCTCCAGGATGCTGTCGGCATCCGGGCGGGGCGCCATTGCGGCCGCCCAGAGGTCAAGGATGGTGACGGCGCCGGCGCGTTCGGCCTCGCGGAAGATGACCTCGGGCCCGTCACCCCATCGGGCCTGCCACTCCCACAGGGCCTTGACCGCGGGAGCGGACGTCCAGTGGCACGCGCGCACGAGCTGCTCGCCGACGTCGGCCGGGAGCTTGACGAACATCCTGGCGGTGAGCTTGGTCGGCTCCGACCCCATGCGCTGGTAGTGGTGGGGGCCGGCGCCCACCCGGCGGCCGGGCGCCGCGGTGTTCTCGGCAGGGACGGGCTGATACTCCCCGTCCATCTGCCGGCGCTTGAGTTCTGCGCGGACCTCGCGGGTCAACACCAGGTCGCGGGTCCCGGCGAGCTTGCCCTTGTCCCGGAGCCTGCGGAACTCCTTGCGGATCGCGCCGCGGGCCTCGCTCAGCGCCTTCCCCCGCAGGAAGCGCACGCCGTGCTGCTCCCGGGCTGCCGCCAGCCACTCCGCCTCCGTCTCGCGGCCGGCCTTCACCACCTCGTTGAGGACCTGGAGGTCGTCGGGCTCGACAGCGACCACGAAAGGCATCAGGGACATGGTGTGCATTCTAGCTAGATAACCCGCCCCCGGCGCCGGGCTCGTGCGCCTTTCACACGCGCGGGCGCGAAGCGATCTCAGCAGACCCCGGGACCTTTACAAAACAGCTAGCATTTACGCAAGCGAAAAATGCGTGAGCAAGCTAGATAACGCGCCCTTAAATACGCAGGTCAACCCACCTTTTCGGGTTGTTGCGCGGCCTGCCTTTCGTCTCTACCGTCTCGTACAGGAACAGCTCCAGGAGGTTGTCTTGCCCAGCTCGATTCCGCCGCTTCTCGACCTTGTCCGGTACACCCACTGGGGTTGTGTGCCGGACGGCTTGCAGACCAAGACCCAGCTCGACCGCCAGGGCCTGAAACCGGGGTCCGCCCCGGTGGGCCAGGTGCTCTACCACGGCAACTCCTACGCGCCGCTCTACGAGGTGACCGCGGCGGTGGCGAAGCGGAAGTGCTCGCCGGCGCAGCGAGCGGTGCTGGACCGGGCCCGGGAGCTTCGGTTGGAGTGCCGGCGCTGCGGCGTTCGCGAGCACAAGCCGTTGGGGCGGGGCCGGTACTGCGAGCCCTGCTGTGCGGCGATGCTGCTGTGGGAACGCCACGACCAGGCGCAGACCCTGGCCCGCGAGCTGGTGGCCGACCCGGCGGCCGCGCTGGTCGTCGTCGCGGCGGAGGCGGGGGAGTACGCGCAGCCGACAACCGTCGCGGTCGTCCGCGTCCACGACCAGGAGCTGCTGCACACCGGCCCGGCCGGGACGTACGGCACGAAAGAGCGGGCCGCGGTGCTCGACCGGCTCGACGTCCTCATGGATGGCCGCCGGATCGTCCACGAGACCGACCGCGGCCCGGTCAGCCGCTACCCGGGCATCCTCGTCACGCCGCCCGGCCAGCTCGTCAGCAGCGATCGGGACGGCCTGCACCGCTGGCTGCGACCGCACCGGACGAGCGCGGAGCGGGCCGACTACGTCTCGCGGCTGTGGCGGAACTGGTTCGGCTGGAGCCGGGACGCCTGGTCGACCATGGCAAACGATCCCTGGGACTCCGAGCGCGGGGTGTGGGTCGGCTGGGACCGGACGACCGACGCCGGAGCCGATGGCATCGGCCTGGCGGCACTGCTGCACCGCATCGCGGCTGGCACCGAGCCGGTCTCTGAGCAAGCGACCTGGACGGTCGACGGCCACGGCCTGCCGCAGGACCCTCCCCGGCTCCTGAGCGCGGGGTAACCCATCCGGGGCCTGCTCGTTGAGCACACACGGCGACCCCCACGCCAAAGCCCCATGGTCCTGGGGCTCCCCCGTGAACGCATCAGGCCCGCGCCGGTCGGCGCGGGCCTGATGCGTGCTGGTGCCAGGTGTCAGCGGACCCGGTCGGCGTACGTGCGGTACGCCTTGCGGGCGGCCGGGGTGGCGTCGGCCCCGGCCAGCGGAGCGCAGTACTCGAGTACGGCGCGGTGCACGGCGGGCGGCGCCGTGACGCGGACGGTGTAGCCCTGGCCTCGCCGGATGGTGCGCCCGGCGGCGAGGGCCTGGCGGACATCGACGTTCGCCTCGACGGTCTGGAGGTGGTCGGCGAGCAGTCCGGGCACGTCGGCCGTCAGCGGCATCTCGGGCGCGGCCTCTTGGTCGTCGCCCGCCACGGGCGGGGCGTCAGGGTCGGCGAGCGCGACCAGGTCGCCGGGCAGCGCCCGTGCGCCGGCCGCGTCCAGGGCCCGCCGGATGGTCTTCGGCGAGGTGCCGAACCGGCGGGCGAGGGCCTTGACCGCGATGCCCTCCTGGCGGAACGCGGCGACGACGTCGGCCGCCTGCTGCTCGGTGAGCGCGGCGGGGCGACCGAGCGTCTTGCCCGCGGCTTCGGCGGCGGCCACGCCCTCGCGGGTGTTCTCGCTGATCATGTCGCGCTGGAACTCCAGCACGGCGGCGAGCACGTTCACCACCATCTTGGTGCCCGGGTCGTCGGCCGCGAGGTCGATGCCGGACAGCAGCCCGGACTCGACCCGCAGGTGCAGGCCGCGCCGGATCAGCACCGGCCGCAGCGCCAGGACGTCGGCGACCGACCGGAACAGGCGGGCTGCGTCGGCGATGCGGATGGTGTCGCCGACCGCGGCCTCGTCCAGGAGCCGGGCGAACCCGGGCCGGTCCAGCGCCAGCACGCGCGTTGAAGTGGCCGGGTCGTCGTAGACCGGCGCCCCGGCAGCGATCAGGCGCGCGAGGGCGTGGCGCTGCCGGGCATCGGTCTGGTGGTCCGTGGAGTGCCGCAGGTACAGCCGGTCAGCCATGGGAGCTGGTGGCGGGCGTGTTGTCGTCCAGCTCGGTCAGGGCGAGTAGCGCGGCGTACCGGTCGGCGTCCAAGCCGAGGGGCCGTTCCCGGCCCGCCTCGACGTCGCCGGTGTACAGGCGGTGCTGGCCGTCTGCCCATGTGCGCAGGGTGGTGCGGGCCTCCTGCGGGGTGGTGTCGAGCGCGTCGGCGACCTCGGTCCAGGTCGCACCGAGCAGGAGGGCGGTGCGGATGTCGATCGCCTCCCACCGGGTGAGGTCGCGGCGGATCGACTCGGCCAGCGCGAGGACGGCCAGGGCGTCGCCGGCGTCGCCGCGTTCGATCGGGTGCGGGAAGTCCGAGGGGAGGTCGTTGTTGGCGAGTCGGTCGGCGTGGGCGGCGCGCTTCTCCATCTGCCACGACAGTGGGATGTGCCCGCCGTCCATGGTGCGGACGTCGTCGGGGCGGCGGACGGCGAGGCCGGTCCAGTGCTCGTGCTCGGGCGTGCTCATGAAGCCCCCTCATTCGGCCGGACCACGGCGGCCCGGCTCCAATCATCACCTTAGGGGGGCGAAAAGGGGGGGCGCAAGTACGGAACGGATTTGATTGGATCGTAGAGCCGCAATGCCCGGTTTCTCACCCGTTCGGGGGACTTGGCCGATTGGAGCGGCCACGGGGGGGCGTAGACGACCGTTTCCGCCCCCTCGGTTGAACGGATCACGCGGCCCGCCCGGTGGTGGGCCGCGTAGGGTCCCGGCCCATGGACGTGAATGGTGGGGATTCCGAACCC
>Ga0164242_10001411_pt1 | contig 28442 bp, 23 predicted proteins | sample OricomgcompostMG_FD_108783 | JGI IMG/M metagenome (GOLD analysis project Ga0164242, IMG submission 108783) | Miracle-Growth compost microbial communities from Emeryville, California, USA - Original compost - Miracle growth compost (MG) ...
AAACCGGGCGTGAAAAACGAGCCTTCTTTATAGCCGTTGATCTTTTCAAAAATCAATCCCAGCACGGATGCGCCGATCAGCGTTTTGTTTTGTTCCTGAATCTCGCCGCCGCCTTCGCTGCCGAAATCATAAGCGCCGAGAAACTCAAACAGATATTGCAACGTGGGCAAAACGCCGCCGCGCCGCTTGCCGTTATTATTTTTGAGAACCGTGGCGCGTGACAGCGAAAGTACTTTTGCGCCATCCAAACCGGAAATGCCAAATGTCCATCGCTCCAATCGATTGATCTCAAAAAGCGAGCTATTCAAATAAGGCACTCTGGCAAATTGCTCCGCCAACGCGCCGCTGCGCTGCGACGGCGGCAAGGCAAGAATCTCAAAAAAGAGGCCGTTCAACACATGAAAACCGGGAACATCGGCGGTATCCAAAAAGGCATAATCGCGGTCGCCATGGTGATAATTGACGAGCTGCGCCTCCAGCAATTTGAGAAACAACACGCGATTGATCCAAGTGATCACCAGCTCCAGCGCCACATTAAATAACTGCATCTCTTCGTTATCGCCATATTGATAACGATTGGGAAGATTGGATAATTTATCGCCCTGGCGCAGTGTGTCGATGGTGTTTTCCAGCAGCGACGCTTCATGACGGCTGCCCGCCGGCAAACGCTGGATGAGTTTTTGACCTCGCACTTTCACTTCGGTCAAGCCGATGATGTGCAGCAGTTCGTCATAAAATTCCTTGTCCAGCGTGTTGCTGTCATTGATAAAAGGTTGCTTGAGCAAATGCGGCGGCGAAAGTACTTTGCAGAGCAAGGCCAGTCGTGAATCGCTGCCGGCTTCGGCGCGGAGATCGAAATGGGTGAATGTCAGTTCCGTGTTTTGAATCGCAGGAGCGGCAATGTGTTGATAGAAAAAATCAGTGTTCTGCTGGATCAAACGGCGCTCTTCAAATTCCTGAAACTGTTCCAGCAGATGTTTATTGGCGGCGATGATTTTCTCAAACTCGCCTGCGTCGAAGATGAACCACTCATATAAATTGGTGACCACCAGATGCCGCAACTGGATATTGCCGCCGGCGCGCTCGCGCAAATAATAGAGCAGCAATTCCTGCACCGCCTTGACATTGAGGTTTTGCGACGACGGCATTTCGCCGTGATTGGTGGGGCGTTTCACTTCGATCAACACGCCAACGGGACTGCCGGATTTTGGGCCGTTGTGAATCACCAGATCGCTGCGGTCTTTGGTGTTGATGAAATGACGGCCTTTATACCAGGTGTCTTCCAGAAACGCCGAGATGAGCTTTTTATGAAACTCCTCACTTTCGCCCGGCTGCACGCCATCCAGCAACTGCCGCAAATTGCCCTTGAAACAATCAATATCGGCACGACTGATCTTGCGTTTCAAATAGGCTTTGTTGAGCGATTCGCGGATGGATTGGTGAGTGGTTGACATTGGGGGATATTATATAAAAGCCGCGCTTTAAAAGTACTTTTGATCGGGATGTAAACGATGAACGCCGCGAAGCGGCAACACGAATTTAGCCAGGCGCAACGCGCCTGGAATTGGCACCCTCCTAAAATGATTGAACGCCCCGAAGGGGCAAGGCGATTTTTATGGAGGTTGTTTCGCATTGCCCCTACGGGGCGTTGGAGGAAATTGGGGACGCGGCCACCAAGCGCGTTGCGCCTGGCTAACATGGATTTGCCCCTTCGGGGCGGAACGACGTTCGGAAAGTACTTTTGAATGAAAGTGGATTTAAAAAATCAATCCATCGATCGGCAACAACTTTCTCTCAATTCCAATGGGCAGTAACTTTCCCATTATAATCGAATCATTTTCCAATGGTTGAAATTTGGAATTCGCATCCTGTTTGGAATCCGCCGCGTAATCCGCAAAAGTACTTTTGCCGTACGTTTTGCCATTCCAAATAAGGGATTGCAAATCAAATAAATTATGATCCGATTGCCACAGCACGGGTTGATCGATTTTCAATTTAGCGCCGGGGCCGGCGATGGCGGATTGATTTAAGGTGACGGATGATTTGGAAATATTCCAGGCCGATCCCCAACTGCTGACATTTTGCGCCTGCAATGATGCGCCGCTTTCCACGTAAACGGGGCCGGTATCTTCCAGCAACACATTATCCATTTTCAGCGTAGTATTTCTCACCAAGCGAATCGCAAAAGTACTTTTGCCGCGAATCACGCAATTGCGCAGTGTGTGATGCGAATCGTCCAACAAATAAACGCCGTATGCCAGGCAATTATCTATCATGATATTTTGCGTGTCGGACTGGCTTTGTCCCACGTGGCAAAAACCGGTGGCGTTGCCGCTCGAATACATGCCGTCTACTTTGATCTGGCAATCTTCATGTTCGCTGATGCCGTCATCGCCGCATTCGATGGCGCGGATATTTTGGAATAGAATATCGCGGCTGCGTTGGTGAATGTTGAAACCATCATTCCACACGTGCGTGACGGTGATATTGCGAATCACCAGATGTTCGCAATCGCCGTTCAGTTCCACTCCGCTTGCTCGGATTGGCGCGCGAACCGATGATAGGTCCTGCCCTGCAATTGGCCGCACGTAAAACGCTTTTTCAGCTTCCACATACGTCCATTCTCCGTTCGCTAAATTTGCAGTCGCCTTGAGCGCCGTATGCGCGCCTTTGGAAACTTGTCCCATGCGATTTATCTTGCCGCTGAAAATGAAGAAATATCTTCCTAAAATAGCCTTGCTCAGATGCAGTCGCGCGGGCAATGCGGTCGATTTATATAAACCGGGCGAAACTTCCTGCCATTCTTTTGGATCCAGCGGATCGCTGCCATCCAGCGTTGCGCCCTGCCCGTCGAGCGTAATCGGTTTTCCTTCCGCGCCGGATTTATTATGAAAAACGGCACTTTCCAGATAAGGCAAATCGGCGCGCGATAATTTGATCACATCACCCGGCTGCGCGGCGTTGATTGCTTGCTGGATAGTTTTGTAAGTGCCTGTTTTGGAAACGAGCAGTTCATTTGCGCAAAGTGGCGAAGTCGCACAAAAAAGTCCTGCTAAGGCAATCAGGAAGAAGGGGAATTTAAGCATGAAAGTACTTTTATCACAAATAAAGCACACCGCGTCATTCCGCCCAACAAAAGTACTTAGCTCATGTTCAGTGATTTGTACAAATTGTCAGGGCTGAGCGAAGTCGAAGCCTTACTTTTTAGCAGGGATAGCATTTGCCACACTTCGACTTCGCTCAGTGTGACAAATGCAAAAATACGACGTTCGCGCAAATTCTGAACATGCGCCAAAGTACTTTTATCGTATCAATAAATTTAACTTACATGCCCAAAATTTGATAACCGCCGTCCACATACAACACTTGCCCGGTCATTTTGGCGGAGGCATCGGAGGCGAGATAGAGGCCAGTTCCGGCCAAATCTTCCGCTTTGCCTTTCCATTCCAGCGGCGCTTTTTCGCGAACGTGAGAGAGCATATTACCAAAACCCGAAATGCCGCGCGCTGCCAAAGTGTTGGTGGGACCGGCGCTGATGCAGTTGACACGAATGTTTTTGGCGCCAAGATCATAAGCGAGATAACGCGCAGATGCTTCCAGCGCGGCTTTGGCCACGCCCATCACGTTGTAGTTGGGAAGTACTTTTTCGCTGCCATAATACGTCATCGCCACGATGCTGCCACCATTTGTCATCAACGGAACAGCGCGCTGGGCCATGGCTACCAATGAATAGGAACTCACTTCCAACGCCTGACTGAAATGTTTGCGGCCGGTTTCCACGAAGGGGTTGCTCAAGGTATCGCGATGCGCGAAGGCTACCGAATGCAACAATAAATCCACGTGATCGGTTTTCTCACGAACAAAGGAAAAGAAATTATCCATCTCCTCATCGGAAGTTACATCGCATGGCGCGACCGGCGTATCGGCTCCAAAAGTGGAAACCAAATCTTCCACATCTTCTTTAACCCGTTCACCCTGATAATTAAAAATTAATTGCGCGCCGGCTTCTGCCCACGCTTGGGCAATCGCCCATGCAATGCTGCGCTTGTTAGCCACTCCAAAAACAACGCCCACTTTTCCGGCTAATGGTTTATCTGACATTAAAAAATCTCCCTATTATTAAACAACCGCAGAGCCGAATAAATCGAAACTCCGCGGTCGATATTTTACAATACTAAATCAATACTGCGAATCAATATTTGGTGCGCAACTTTTCGCGGGTATCTTTGTTGAAGAAGTCTGGATCGCCAAAGATATAAATGCGAACGACGCGGTTGTTGCGAATGGAAAAGACAACGTTGTAGCTTTGTTCGTAACGCAATTCAAAAGTGCGGAAGGCATTATTAGATGTTCCGCCGCCCGCTGCGGCTCCTGCATCGCCAGGCGCGCCTGGGTTTCCTGGAGCGCCCGCGTCAGGAGCTGGTGGCAACATCTGTGCATTTCCCTGGAACTGAGGCCCGCCAGGAGCGCCGCCCAAATCACCAGGATTTCCTCCAGCCGCAGCGCCGCCACCCGCGCCACCAGTGCTGGCTCCGGCAGAAACGTTGATGGAGTAGGTTTGGATATCATCAGGATAACCATAACGGAAAAGTACTTTCCGCAAGTCATCACCCAATTTGACGGAATGTGTCGGATCTTCCAACTGCGTTTTGCCAATTGGCGAATAGGTGCCAGCAAGCACAATCGCATCCACATACCCTAAACGATCCACTACAAATCCCATCGAATAGGTATCACGGCGATAAAGCCATTCGACATGGCCATTATCAAGCTGCACAGTTACGGCTGCGGCCCAAGATGGCAAATGCCCATTTTCGGAACCGGGAAATAAAGCCGCCACTTCTGGAGGCTGCTGATTAACGGAAACAGAACCGCCGTTGCTGGTAGGAACAACAATCGCCGTTGGATTGCCATGAATGGCAAAAAGGCCATAACGATCAATGCGGTTATGATCGTCTTTATCCACAGCGCGCGACCCCAAACCGATGCCAGCCAGTTGAAACTCCAATGGATAACGCACCCATTTGGGGATTACCGTTTTGGGTTTGGGCTTAGACTTAACTTGCGCGGGCACACGGCCATTGGCGGGAGGGGGAACCTGCGCCAGTCGTGTTCCTTTGACATTTTTTTCTTCCGTGGGATGCGTCAACAAATCCGCCATCGGTTTATCCACCGTTTTACCATGGACAAAAGGCTGCAAAACCGGCGATGGTTCGCCCTTTTGCTGGCGCAATTTATTGATTTGAGCCAACGATAAATAGCGCGGCGTAGTAGCGCTTGTGGTGGTGGCGGCCCAAGAAATGGTGGCCGCGCCAATCAGCGCGCCAGCCAAAGATGCTGCGATCCATTTTGCGTTGTGAGATTTCTTCATTATGCTATATCCCCTTAACCATCCCAGCCTACGACGCCGGAAACTGTACATAAGCCGCCTTCGCGGGAAAACGCGCAATCACCGCATTTCCCTGTTGCAAACCAGAAAGCACCTTCAGTTTGCCATCTGGCGACATCTCTTGCAGATTAATACTCTTTGTTTTACCATGCGCAGCGCTGTTTTTGCTATTCGCTGCAGATCCATAGACCGCAAAACGCGCTCCAGGCGTGTCGCTGAAAAACTGCCAATGACCGTTTTTCATCAATAATTCAAAGCTTCCGCCGCTTTGATAAATTTTCAATAACAACTGATTACTGCGCCACACTTCGATAGGTTTTGCAAATGGCCAGCCGTCTTGCGTCACCGGGCCGTTGCCATAAACATCCACCATCGATTGTCCGTCGGGCCGGTGCGCAAAACGTGGATCGCGTTTGACAACCTGATCCACATTGCGCGCGTCTGTGACCATTTTTATCATAAATCGCTGACTTTGACCAACCGGCGAACCATCTAGCGATAAAAATGCCAGCGTTCCCCGCGCCAATCCGCGCACTTTGAGATCGCCGGTTTGCGCTTCATCGCCCAGATTTCCCATCACCGCTTGCAGTTGCGGCGTGTTGATCAATTGCGTTCCCGTTTTCACATCGCGCGTCAAACGGCCGCCATCGCTGACAAACTTTCCATCCAAAAGTACTTTCCAGGAGAACGGCGCGCCGAAGAATTGTTGCAACGCATTCAAACTTCCCGCCAATGCTTGACGCGAAGTGGTGTTTCCCAAATTTTCTATTTTCTGTTGCATATCCCACGCCGGACTCACCGAACGTTCGCCCTGCCGCCACAAAACCATCGGCGCGCCGCTCATGAATTCAGCATCGCTGCGTCCCGGCGAAACCAGCAAAGTACTTTTATCCGGCGCCTGATATTGCGAATCATAAAAATCATTTTTCAACCGCGCAAACCAGCCCAGCGAATACAACGGCTGATAATAAGGAGTGTACGTAAAAGTATCCTGATCGCTATACGGAATGATCACTTTATATTTTCCCGGCGGAATAAGCTGCTTCAAAAAAATCTGCGCGGCGATTCCCACCATTCCCCACCGCGCCGGATCGGAACGCACGTTGAAATAGGAAACCCGCGCCGTGGTCGATGTTTCATAGGTGAATAAAATCATGGCGTCGATGTCCTGAAAATCCGCATACGCCGCCGCTTCCAACATGCCTTCGCCGCGCCAGGGATTGGGCCAGCAATAATTCCATTCGCGCACTACCAGCGGCTTATTATAAATTTCCGCCAATCCAATCGTCGCCGCGAAAGAATGTTCGCCAGTATCCTGCAAGGGATTATCATTGCGATAATAAGACGGCAATTGCCACGCCGGTTTGCCCGACGCCCAATACGGATGATCATAATAAAAATTCGCGCCGATAAAATCCAGTTTGCTCGACATGGATTTCATATCCGCCAGATCATCGAAACGCCCCGTGACGCTGATCGGAATTTTGACGCCGATGCCGCGCAGATAATCGAGCATCTCCTGAAAGTACTTTTGATGCACCCAGACCGCGAACCGCGCGCCGTCATTGCGCCGCGGCAACGCCGCAAAAATACGCTGCGATTGCGGCGCGCTTTGCGGCGTCCAGGTCATGAGCGGCAATTCCACCGTGCCGTTTTCCAAACTTTCATCCACGCCCAAATCGCCCCAGGCGGCGCGCAGGGCAAAAGTACTTTTATAGCGTTCGCGCAACCAGTCGTTCCACATTTTGCGGAATTGCGTATTATACGGCTCCGGCATTTCGCGCCACACCGCGCGGCGCATCAGCAATCCCGACTCGTCATAAAGCTCCAACATCGCCACGGTGGGATCATTCACGTAAGCCAATTTTGTATACGGATTCACGTGCGTCAAAAGTACTTTTGCATACTCCTTTTGCAACTCAATCAAACGCGGATCGAAAACTGCATAAGGCCGCGCAGCGCGGCCGATGGCGTCGGCATTAGGAACATCATCGCCATTTTTGAATTGCCGATAATCCAGCAAATCGAGATAAATAGAAATGCCGTTCAAATGCGCCTGATAAATCCAGAAATCCAATTTGCGCAATCGTTCTTCGATGAAATGTTGCGAATCATTTCGCGTCATATCGATGATACCATTGCGCTCGTCAAAATGATGCAGGCGAATTAAATTAAATCCCGCCTGCCGGAAATTTTTCACCATCGCCACAATCTGTTCATCGGGAACCATTAAAGTGTGATTGGCGACATTAATTCCCCAAAACCGCGCGCGTGTTCCATCCTGCCAGTAGAAATGACCGTCGCGCGATTGCAAGAATCCGTGACTTGTGACAGGAACCAAATCAGAAAAATCATGCAGCGAGCTGCGGGGAAATAATGTCAGATTCGGATCCAAAATCGGCGGTGCGACAGCGGCGTGGCATTGTGCCGCCAGAAAAGTAATAACCCCTAAGCACCAGAAACATCCGCGTAAAAAATTCATATCTTCAGGAAGAAGTGTACCAAGGATATTCCAAAAGTACTTTATATGCCCTTGGCAGGCACTTCATTTGCACATGAATTTTCGATAGCCTGCATATAACGAGGAGCATTAACGAATAAACACAGATACTCTAAATTTTATCTTCACCATATACTCTCCGCTTTAAATGATATTTTAATTCTTACTCCGTTTTGCATAAATTGGTCCATGCGGTGAAATTCCATGTTTAATAAAAAAAATGAAGCAATAATGGCTCATCTGGCAGCCATCGTCGAATCATCGGATGACGCCATTGTCAGCAAGGATTTAAACGGCATCATTAAAACCTGGAACAAAGGCGCGGAACGGCTCTTTGGTTATACCGAAGCGGAAGCGCGGGGGAAATCCATTAAGATCATTGTTCCCTCCCCTCTTTTGGCGGAAGAAGATGAAATCCTGAACAAGATCAGAAGCGGCGAACGGATTCATCATTTTGAAACCACGCGCTGTGATAAATGGGGAAAAGAGATCGATATTTCCCTGACCATTTCGCCGCTCAAAAATCGGAGAGGCCAAATTATCGGCGCTTCCAAAATTGCGCGCGATATTTCCGAGCGCAAACGTCTCGAAAAAACTTTGCGAGAAATGAATGAACGCAAGGACGAATTTCTGGCGGTTCTTTCCCACGAGTTACGCAATCCCTTATCCGCAATTCACAGCGGATTCGAACTGCTCCACCGCACCAATTATGACGCGGCAACGCTTCGCAAAACCCTCGAAATGATCGAACGGCAAACGCAGCACATCCATCGTCTGGCGGAAGATATAATGGATATTACCCGCATCAATCAGGGAAAAATTCGTCTTCAGAAAGAACCGATGACTGTCCAGAGCGCTATTTGTCTCGCCCTGGAATCCTGCGGGGAAGCATTGAAGGCTAAGCATCATCAACTCGTGCTGAACCTGCCGGAAGAATCAATTCTCATCCTGGGCGATATAACGCGTATCGCGCAAATCGTCATCAATATTTTCAGCAACGCCATCAAATACACCCCGGATGACGGCAAAATTACGATCAGCGCGGGCAAAACAGCAACGGAAGCATTTATCAAAGTGCAAGACACCGGCATCGGCATTCCGCCGGAAATGCTGGACAAAGCATTTGAAATGTTTCAGCGAGTGGATGATAACGCCGCGCTTTCCGTAGACGGTTTGGGAGTGGGGCTTGGTATTGCCAAAAAGCTGGTGGAAATGCATGAAGGCAAAATTACGCCCACGAATATCTCACAATCCGGATGCGAATTCGTTATTTCTTTCCCGCTGATCGCCGCTCCTTCTTTTGCGGAAAAAACCGAAGAAAATTCCACGCCAAACACTCCGGTTTCTGCAAAACGTATTTTGATTATTGATGATAATCACGATGCGGCGGGAGTCTTTGAAAAATTGTTGTCGATGGAAGGATACGACGTGCGTACCGCGCCGGACGGAGAAACGGGCATCGAACTGGCGCTTCAATTTCAGCCGGATATTTGCCTGTGCGACATCAGCCTGCCCAAAATGAACGGTTATCAGGTAGCGGGACACTTCAAAGAAAACGCTCCGGCAATGTTGCTGATCGCCCTTTCGGGTTGGGGACAGCCCGAAGATATTTCCCGTTCACGCGCGGCCGGTTTCACCCATCATATCGTTAAATCAACTTGTATCGACGAAATTTTGACGGTGGTGAATGAGACTGCCAAAAACTGAATCTCACTTCTGGAAATCGCGCGCCGCCAACACTTGTAAAACTCCTTCTTCCACTTCCAACTCCAGTGGCGTCGATTCGCAAATTTCGCCGTCCACATCCGCTTCAATCGATTTCCTTCGCGATTCCACGCGCACCTTTTTGGCGCTGAAATAATGCGTCTCTTTCCAGCTATTATGCCGCCCAATAATCCAGAGAAAAGTACTTTTCAAGAGGCTTTTCCAATCATTGCCCAGCGCGAAAACACGCAAACACGCATCCTGCAAAGATGCATCCGGCGCGGCTTCAATTGGCCCCGCCAAATAGCGTCCATTGCTAATGATCAATTGATGCGTGCGAAGATTGAACGGTTTGCCACTGGCACTAATTTTTAAATGCAGCGCTCGATGGCCCCACAAAATCGGAACGATGCGCGCCGGCCACGATAACAAACCCAGCCGTGCTTTGGTTTCGCCATCCAGATTTTCCACAATTTTCCCGGAAATTCCCAGCGTCACGCTGTTGAGAAAAACGCGTCCATTAACTCGCCCAACATCCACCTGGATTATTTTTCCCGTCGCAATCGCCGCCGCCGCTTCTGTTAAATCCAGCGGCATTTCAATGCTGCGCGCAAAAGTATTTCCCGTCCCCATCGGCAACGCCGCCATTGCGGTTTCCGATCCCGCCAAAATATTCGCCGCCATCGACAACGCGCCATCGCCGCCTGCTACAATCACCAACGGCTCTTTTGTCTGCACACATTCGCGCAATAACTTTTCCGCCTCTTCCTGACTTTGCGTCAAATGTTTGGAGCCAATCTCCAGACCCGCTTCCTCCAACGCCGCAAAAGCAGCATCGGCATTTTCTTTACCGGTCTTGGAATTGGCGTTGATGAAAATGGGAATAGACATGAAAAATTCTGAGTGATTAGTTTAAAGCAAAAGTACTTTTGGAGTACGGCATTTATTTAACCGTTCTCATAAACTAACCTGTGTGCCATCAAACGAAACCGGTCGAATCCATCGCTTGTCTCCCGAAGTTGCCGGCCGCATTGCCGCCGGCGAAGTGGTGGAGCGTCCCTCGAATGCCGCAAAAGAATTAGTCGAAAACGCGCTGGATGCCGGTGCGCGGCGCATCGTTGTGGAAATGGAAGCAGGCGGAAAAGTACTTTTGCGCGTGCGCGACGACGGCTGCGGCATGAGCGCGGGCGACGCTGTTTTGGCGTTGCAGCGGCACGCCACTTCCAAATTATCGCAATTGGAAGATTTGCAAAATATCCAAACATTGGGTTTCCGCGGCGAGGCGCTGCCATCGATTGCCGCCGTTTCCAAATTGGAATTAATCACGCGCGAACGCGGCGCGGAAGCCGGAACAAAATTGATTGTCGAAGGCGGCGAGATCAAAGAAGCCAGCGAAATCGGTTGCGTGGAAGGCACCGAAATTTCCGTGCATCAGATGTTTTATAACACACCGGCACGCTTCAAATTTCTCAAAAGCGACGCCGCCGAAGCGGGACGCATCAACGAATTGATCGGCCAAATGGCGCTGGCGAATCCGCATGTGTCGTTCAGTTTGACCAACAACGGCAGCCAGATGACGCGCGTGGACGCGGCGGGCGACGGTTTTAACGCCGTCGTCAGCGTGCTGGGACGCGACACGGCGCGGCAAATGTTGCCGCTGGATGAAAGCAGCGAAAGCGGCATTCGCGTGCACGGTTTCGCCGGACGTCCGCAATTGACGCGCGCTAATCGCAACGCGCAAATCACCTTCGTTAATGGCCGCATGGTGAAAAGCAATACGATTCAACACGCGATTCTGGCGGCATACGAAGGATTGCTGCACGGGCACCGGCGTTTTCCCGTGGCTGTTTTATTTCTGCAAGTGCCGTCGTCAATGGTGGATGTGAATGTGCATCCGTCCAAAAATGAAGTGCGTTTTGCCCGGGATTGGGAAATCCACCACGCCGTGCGCAGCGCCATCCGCGCCACATTATCCGCATCGCAACTTGCGCCGGAATGGCGGTTCGATACAGATAGCGTTGGCAATAAAAGTACTTTTGATGGCAGAGACGGTTCTTCTATTGGTAGGGCTGGCTCGCCGAGCCAGCCGAACGGCGCTCTCGGCGAGAGCGCCCTACCTTCAGATTTGCGTGGCAAAAGTACTTTTGCCACGCCTCTGGATTCCCGCTTTCGTGGGAATGACGGAGCTTCGTCTAAAAGTACTTTTGGTCCCTCAACTCCCGATATTTATCCGCCGCATTCGCGTCCCGTCGTTCCCGGCGGCGGCGACATTTCGCAGTTTCATCAGGGCCTGCAACAGATGCGCGAAAGCGAACAATCCGCTTTGCCGGAAATGCCACCATCAATTTATCCGGGACGTTTGCAGCTGCGCCCACTGGGGCAAATTCAGCAAAACGCGTATATTTTATGCGAGGGCGACGACGGATTATATATCGTCTCGCAACACCGCGCGCACGAGCGCATTCTGGCCGACAGAGCGCTGGAAGCGGCGCAGGATAAACCGTTGGAATCCCAACATTTAGTCATTCCCTTAACAGTGGAAATGGGGCCGCGCGCGCTGGCGGCGTTGGATGAAAATCATGCCTTATTAAAAACGCTGGGATTCGACGTGGAAGCCTTCGGCGGCAATTCCGTGCTGGTGCGCGCCGTTCCCACGTTGCTACGTCCAGCAGATTATGAAACGGCGTTCAACGATTTGGTGGACGAACTCATCAGCGGCCAGGGCGGCCAAAATCTAGCGGATCGCAAGCGGCATTTGCTGATTACGCTGTCGTGCCGCAACGCCTTAAAAGCCGGCGATCCGCTTTCCGCACCACAGATTGATCAGCTTCTAAAAGACATGTTGCAATTGCCGAATTACAGCATCTGCCCGCACGGGCAACCAATTCTGGTCAAGATTTCTTCGTGGGAATTGAATAAGAAATTTGAACGGGAATATGCAAGCCGAAAGTAGGTTTGTCATGCTGAGCGAAGTCGAAGCATTATTGCAAAAAAGTACTTTCGATAATACACAAAACCTCCGCTTCGACTTCGCTCAGCGTGACAAAACTCGATTAATCAATCGCGCGGCCATACTGTTTCGGCGCATCAGACTTTTCGCCCAATTCCCCTGCCGCGTGAAGTGCAAAATAGGGATCACGCAGAAATTCGCGCGCCATTAAAATCGCATCGGCTTCGCCCTTTTGCAAAATCTCTTCGGCTTGTTTTGCTTCGGTAATCATGCCCACAGCTGCCGTGGCAATTTGAACTTCTTCCCGAATAGCCGCGGCGAAAGGCACTTGATAATTGGGGCCAACCGGGATTTTTGCATCGGGCACATTGCCGCCGGAAGATACGTCGATTAAATCTATTTCCAATTTTTTCAACTCTTTGCAAAATGCAATCGATTGTTCCAAATCCCAACCGCCGTCCGTCCAATCCGTTGCTGAAATTCGCACGAAAACCGGCAGATTTTGCGGCACGTTTTCGCGCACCGCCTTGGCAATTTGCAACGGAAAACGCAATCGATTTTCCAGGCTGCCGCCAAATTCATCGGTGCGTTTATTGGAAAGCGGCGACAGAAATTGATGGCACAAATAGCCGTGCGCGGCATGAACTTCGATAACTTCAAAACCCGCTTCCGCGCTTCTTTTGGCAGCGGCTGCAAAATCGTTAGTCGCCTTTTCAATATCGCTTTTTGTCATCTCGCGCGGATTGGGATAATCATCCGCAAAGGACAATGCGTTGGGCGCCACGGTTTGCCAGCCGCCTTTATTTTCATCCACTTTCAATCCGCCAATCCACGGCGCGGCAGTGGAAGCTTTGCGTCCGGCGTGCGCCAACTGAATTCCTGCAACCGCGCCCTGACTTTTGATAAATGACGTGATGCGTTTAAATGCGTCGGCGTGCGCATCCGACCAGATTCCCGAATCCTGCGGCGAAATGCGGCCTTCCGGCGAAACCGCTGTTGCCTCCACAAATACCAATCCCGCGCCGCCCACCGCGCGACTTCCCAAATGCACAAAATGCCAATCCGTCGGCATGCCGTCATCGCTGGAATATTGGCACATCGGCGAAACCCAGATGCGATTGCGAAATTCGATATTGCGTAAGCGGAACGTTTCAAATAATTTGGTCATGGCTTACATCATACTGAATCTGGAATTTCTGAGCGATGTAAAAGTACTTTTAATCCGCTTCCGCTTGTTCACCCAATTGATTAGCCAGCGAAATCAGCTCGTCGCTATTTTCCAGGCCATCCAAAAAGCGCTGCGGAATGCCGGAAAGTCCCACTTGCGCGCCTGTCAAAGCACCGGTGAGAATAGCTCTCGCCTGATTCTGGCCGCCGCCATTGATGGCGTGTAAAATGGCATTTTCAAAATCATCGTGAAAGCGCGCCGCCAGATAATAAGCCGCCGGAAGCTGATGGTAAATGGCGCAGGGCATTCCGTAAACCAGCGAAACTTTCCACGCCGGTTCGATTTTAACATCGGGATCAAAAGCCGCCTGCGCAATAAAAGACGGCGTCAGCAACGCATCTGGCGAAGCAAATTTTCCGGCGCGCGGCAATTCAACCTGGCCTGCTTTCGGGGGTTGCAAATTTTCACTGGTCACTGAATGAAACGGCAATTTCCCTTCTTCAACCAGCGCCATCAGCTTCCCGGAAATTTTCGCGTCCAGCGTGTTCCCATTCACCAGTTCCGCCAGGACGCAGCAATACGCGGTGGTCATCGCAACAATCGCTTCGTCGGTTTGCGTCAGGACGCAATTGGCGCTGACGGTTTCCGCAACCTTCGCCGGAGTTTTTGCGTAACGCGCCGATAGAATCAACGCGCGTTCGGCAGCCTCGGTGTTATCGGCGCTTCCGCCCGCTTCGCTCCAAGGCAATTTTTCCACAACGCGCTTTTGCCACGATTCTCGAATAGACTGGCTGGTGTATCCGCCCGGGCCATTATTGGGCGTGCCGTCCAGTTGCGGAAACAAATCCTCATCCAAACGGCGGCAAAAATCCGATTCGTTATAGCCATCATTTTCCACCACGGAACGCAACAGCATTTCCGTGATAATTCCCGATTGCGAAAGTTGCCCGGCTTTCAGTTCGGCATGATAACGCCCCGGTTTGGGATCAGTGTAATAGGCAATCCAATCGCCGTAATCCCGGTGCAGTTCATCCAAATTATAATACCAGTGCGGACCAACGCCGAGCGCATCGCCGACAAAAGCCCCCATCACAGCGCCGGCGGCGCGATTTTTAATAGACATAGTGCGGGGATTTACGGGCAAATGGAATGCCCTTTTGAAATGACAAATTTCAAAAAACAAATCACAAATAAATTCCAAATGACAAACGCCAATAGGCTGGGAAAAAAGTACTTTTATGCACTCAATATCTTCTCGAATTATTATTGAAATTTGCTATTTGGAATTTATTTGTGATTTGTTTGGGTATGTCGCGTGACCACTGGACATTCCAAGGCAATCTACAACAACCTATATTGGATAATAACCGCCTTATCTATAGCAGCCTCCCGTTTTCGTCGGAACAAGCAGAGGCATGGTGGCTTTGCTTTGATACGTTGTGCATGGCCGACAAAGAACTGCGTCAGATTGATTCCTTACTCGCAGACTTAAAAAGGCCGCAGTTTGGTGCTCGTTCCATTGCCGGTGTTAAAGATGCTTCGTGCATGGCTCGTTTTATCCCGACAGAAGGATGGTTGCCTGTAAATGCACAAATCAAAGTATCTAAATAGTGGCATTGATTCGTAAGTTAGGTGGTAAAGAGCTGTATGGGAATCGGAATGCAGTCTCTGTTCCTCTTCGTGAAGATGAGCGCCTGCTTTGCAAGCAGGAGGTCAGCGGTTATTTCGTGTGCGAACGCAATCGAGACATCTATTTAATCCAACTTGCCACCTACCAAATTTTAGCAATCGTTATTCTCGCATGCGTGGGAATGACGTTGATCGAAGGCAAGTTGAGTTATTTAAGGATAACGGCAAGATCTCTCCACTTCGCTCCTTCGGCTTCGCTCAGGACTCCTCATTTCGGTCGAGATGACACGGGGGGCTTTGTATGATGCACCATAGTTATTCCTCGAATAATACCACGCATTAGCGCACTTGACTAGGGGTTCAAGAGGTCGTATCAATCATTTTTCTCTTAAAACCGCCGCACCGATTCATAGACATTAAAGATGCGCGCTGCGGAGTTTCGGAGGGAATATTCTTCGGAGCGTGCGGCGGCGGCCTGGCCCAGGCGGGCGCGCAATGCATCGTCCTGCATTAATTGCCTGACGGCGGCGGCGAAGCGGTGTTGGCGGGGCGGCACGACGAAGCCTTCTTCGCCGTCGGTCAATGCTTCAGCCGCGCCCATGGCGCCGATCACCACGCATGGCAAACCGGCCGCCATAGCTTCGGTGATGCAGACGCCCTGCGTTTCGGTGCGGGAGGCAAAGACGAAGGCATCGCCGGCGGCGTATATATCTTTTAATTTCGCAGGATCCACAAAACCACTGAAAATAACCTGTTTCTCTATACCTAATTCCCGGCAAAGTACTTTTAACGGATCCAACAGTGGCCCGCCGCCAACTAAAAGTAATCGCAATTGTTGATCTTCTTTGAGCACTGGCTCCAGGCTGCTCAGCATGAAATCCAGATTTTTCTCCGGCGCCAAGCGCCCCACGTATAAAAGTACTTTTGCATTGGCATCAATCTGATATTGCCGCCGCGCTGCCTGGCGGTCTCCATTGCGGAAACGCGATAATTCCACACCGGTGGGAATGACATCGGTGGGAACGTGATTATTGAAGCGATGCACCAGCCGTTCGATGGCAAATGAGGGCGCGATGATGTGATCGCAATAGGTGCAATACTTACGCACCTTGCGCAATGTGTAGGGCCGCGAAACGGTTTCGGGAAACGGCGAATAGTGAATGTAGCGATGGTATAACGTGTGAAAAGTGAATACCACCGGAATGCCGAAATGCTGTGCCCAGTGTGCGCCCACGGTGCCTAAAATAAAGGGCGAATGGGTGTGCACCACATCAAATTTTTCCTGTTTAAATCGCAGAAATCCGGGCCAACTTATATAGGGCAACACAGGCCACGTCACGGGAAAATCGCGAACGCGATAATAGGGCGACGCGGCAAAACGCACCACATTGGGATCATGATCTTCATAGCCCTGATAACGCGGCGCGAAGATGACGACCTGATGCCCCATCTCACGCAGCAGCCGCGCCGTGGTGGAGGCGCTGATGGCGACGCCGTTGCGAGTTGGGATATAGCTATCACAGAAAAAAGCGATTTTCATTATCTTTAAATTCCCCCTTTTTTAAAGGGGGATAAGGGGATTCAAAACTCTTGCACAAAAGTACTTTTGCTTTATATATTACGCTCAAAATCCCCCTGTATCCCCTTTAAAAAGGGGGAATTTCCAATTGATCGCCGCGCTCCAAAGTGTTCTTTGCGATAGTGCCTGCCGTCATTTCTAATGCGGCGTGTGCTTTGCCGTGATGTTTTTGCGATATATAACATTTTCCCGGTACGATATTTTCCACGTAATCAGTGACGATATTTTCGCGCGTGATGAATACAATATCCAGCGGAAATTTCATGCCGATCATGTGAATCGATGAGCACGGCACAATCAGCAAACCTTCGTCCTCATTTAACGAATCACGTCCCAGCAATCCTTTCATCCGCGTTAACGCATTATCCGCCACGCGGCAATTTTGGCAGAGCATCTGTCCGCGCGTCCTGTTGTGGATGGAGATGGTTTTCATAAAAGTACTTTTGTAGGGGCGGGGTTTCCCCGACCCTGGTATATAAGGTTGCGGGAGAACCCCGCCCCTACGATAGCAATCCCAACAAATTACCACCGCGGATATGTTGCATTTCGCGCTCCGGCCATTTCAGTGTTTCGTTCAAGATCTCCAGCGCTTCCACGGCTTGCACAAAAGAGATGTGTTCCAGGCACGGCGAGAAATCTGATCCCCATACTAATTTCTTCGGCCCAAATACTTCATAAATGCCGCGCAATAACGGGAGCGCGCTTTGATGCGGATAATCGTAAGAGGGATCGCTGACAGCGTAAAGGCCGGAAATTTTTATATACACATTTTTGTATTTCGCCAGACTGCATAGCGGCTGCAATGCTTTCGCGGCGGCGGCCGGCGACGGCGCTTTCGCGAAACGTCCCGGCAGTCCGAGATGACTGATCAGCACCGGGCAATTTTCCACTCGCTCGATAAACGGCGCTAATTTTTCCAGCAACGGCAGCGTGACATTAATACTGATGATAGCGCGGCGCTCGTTGAATTTTTCATATAGACGCGGCGGCCACAACGCCAGACTTTGCGCGTCTTCCTCCGAATTAACATATAACGCCACGCCCACAAAGGGAGTGCGCAGCGTGGTGACGGAAGGAATGCGCTGGCAATTGACATAGCACAGCGGCGCCATCCAGGGATGCTTCTTGCCCCAGTTTGCCAGGTTGCGATTATTGCCGGCGAACTGTTCTTTGCCTTCAAATCCCACGATCAGCGCCCGCGCGATCTGATGTTTTTGCCGCAACGCGTCGTAACATTCCAACTCATTTTCGCGCGCCCAGTCGTCGCCGTATTCGGCATGATAACCGTCTTTAAAAAGATGAATATGGGCGTCCGCCCGTTGCCAATTTTGTTCGCTCATAAAAGTACTTTTACTCCCGCTCCGCCGCGCCGGCAAGCAGCTTTTCCATCCATTGTTGTAATTGCAGCGCGTCCTCTAATCGACAACCCGCCGGCGCGGATTCGCCTTTGCACAAAGCGATGAAGCTGCGCAATTCTTCGGCCAGCATGCCCACCGGACGTCCCGCGATTTCGCCAATTTCCAGCGCCTGCGGCCAATCCACTTTTTCACCCATCCAAACCAACGGCGCGGGATTGGTATCCACAATCGCATGATAATTATCGCCAAAAACTTCCGTGCGATCCCAGCCGTCGGACGCGCCGCCCGGCGGCACCAGCCAGTGCGATTGCAATGTCGCCACGCGCCCATCGCGCCAGCGCAAGGTGGCCCAACTGGAATCGATCTGGCCTTTTTTATTGTGCGCCTGCCGCGCTTCCAGGCTGATCGGTTCTTCGCCGCAAACCATCTGCGCCAGCACATATAAATCATGCACCATGGTCATGCGGATGGGATGTTCTTCGGGAAAACGTTCGCACATCCACGACGGCCGATGGCGCGCCAGATGCGCAGTGCGGAAGCCCTCTTTTTGTACGCGCTGCAACAGCGGGCCAATCAGCGAATGAAACAAACAGATATGCCCCGCCATGGCGCGATGCGCGTTGGGATGTTGCAATAATTGGGAAATGTCCTTGCTGTGTTCCGCGACGGGTTTTTCGATGAGCACGACAAGCCCGGCGTCCAGCGCCACCTGCGCCAGCGTCACATGCGTATCGGTACGCGTGGCGATGACAATGCCATCCAGAGAAGTACTTTTCAGAAACTCCTTGGGATCCGTAAAAGTACTTTTAACACCCAATTCCGCTGCCAGCGTTTTGGCGCGTTCGGGCACGGCATCGCCGATGGCCACCAATTCCGCCTCTGGCAAACCGGCCAGTGTCCGCGCGTGCAAAGTGCCAAATTGTCCCGCTCCCAAAACCACGATGCGTGCCTGTTGTTGCATGGCGTCTCAGTTTATCAATTTGGAGTGCGTAAGCATGTTAGTGTTTTTCCACCCCGTTTTATAGAGAAAAGCCGCGGAGAAAAAGTACTTTTCCCGCGGCTTCACTTATCTATATAACTACTCAAAACTGATACTGCACGCCAGCGGCGATGGAATTCACTTTTTGGTTTCCGCCGAAGTTACCGCTGTAATTGAGGAATCCCAACATATCCCTGGTGAGCCGGCCATATGCTCCCACTTGCACGCCCAACGAATTCCTCGACAATGGCGTACCGTAAGTGGTGAAACTGGCCCCGGCCGGCGCACTTTGTAAGCTGGCCGTTACTGAAATATCCGTGCCGCTAAATTGATGTTGCCAGCTCAGGCCCCCCATCACGCCGCCACGCTTTTGGCCCCTTTGATCCAGGAAATCCTTTCCGATGCGCACGCCCAGACTGGATGTGAGATAGCTGTGCGAATCGCCATCCACATTCAGCCCCGCGCCGCTGCCGCTTTCGCTCACACCGCCGCGCTTGTAATGCACGCCCAACAATGACACATACGGTGTGAAATTGACGGTTTTCCGATCGATGCGTTTGCCCACTTCCAGTAACGCCGCGAGGTTCTTTATATTGAAATCAGATTTGTTGGTTCCCACATCGGTGCGTGTCAGCTCGTTGTTATCGCGATTATAGGACAACACGCCATTCACATAAACATGATTTTTGCTCTGCCACAAACCATTCAATCCCAAATTCCAACCGTCGTTATCGCCGTCGGCGCTGCGATTATTAAAATTCAGTTTATCTTTGATTGTCAGATTAAATCTTGATTATTACAGACAACCCAATTCGCCGCCATGTTTATCGTTTACCAGCACGTTTCACCCAACACTCTTTCGCACAGCGGCGCACGCAAGCCCACCACACAAGCTTCCGCACTTCAAAAATATCGCGCCCGCATCAAAGACAGGTTACACTCTTAACCCGATTTTCATTTCTGATATGTCTAATTCAAATCACGTTCCCGACTCAAAATGGCGTATTGACCAAGCCTTAAACACGAGTAAGGCCACGCTTTCGTTTGAGTTTTTCCCGCCCAAAGATGCCGCCGGATATGAGCAACTTTTTCACGCTATTGAAGAACTGCGCCCGTTGTCGCCGGATTATGTGTCGGTAACGTATCGTCCAGGCGGCTCCTCGCGTGATAAAACGCTGGAATTGGTTTCGCGCATTCAAAGCGAATTGTCAATTCGCGCCATGGCACATTTGACTTGCGTGGGACATTCGCAGGATGAAATCGGCGATTTTCTGGATCGCCTCTGGAAAAAAGGTATCGTGAATGTGCTGGCATTACGCGGTGATCCGCCGGCGGGCGAACATTTCACGCCGCATGAAGACGGCTTTGGTTACGCCAGCGAATTGGTTCCTTTTGTGCGCGCGCGTCATGATTTTTGCGTGGCCGTGGCCGGTTATCCCGAAGGACATCCGCAATGTTTAAACCGCACGCGCGATTTGGAAATGCTGAAAGCAAAAGTCGATCAGGGCGCGTCGTTGGTGATTACGCAATTATTTTTTGATAACACCGATTTCTATCGCTGGCGCGATGCGGCGCGCGCGATGGGAATTACCGTTCCGATCATCGCCGGCATTATGCCGATCCTGAGCGCCACGCAAATCAAACGCATGGTGATGATGTGCGGCGCGAAAATTCCGCATCCACTTTTGGTGAAACTGGAAAATTTAGAAAATGATGCGAACGCCGTGCGCGCAGCAGGCATGAATCATACGTTAAAACAATGCCAGGATTTATTGAAAAACGGCGTAGATGGCTTGCATTTTTACACGCTGAACAAATCTACGGCGACGGCGGAGATTGGCCGGGAATTAAACATTTAATACGAACCACGCCAACAATGGCGTGACCTAAAAAGTACTTTCGCAAAAGTACTTTTACACGACTTTACTAATGCCAGACACATCGCCGCAAAAAATACAAAAGGGAAAACACGATCCGTATCAAGCGCTGCGCCATCGCAATTTTCAGTATCAATGGCTTGGCTCGCTTTTTGGCTCGCTGGGAAATCAGATGCAGGGCGCGGCTGTGGGTTGGGATATTTACACACGCACGCATTCGGCTTTTGCGCTGGGGTTGGTGGGATTGGTGCAAGCATTGCCGGTGTTAATGCTAGCGCTTCCCGCCGGACAAATTGCTGATCGGCTGGATCGGCGCCGTATTGTTTTATCAATGGCGGGGCTACTGGCGTTAGCGTGGTTAGGGCTTTATTCGGCATCCAGTAACGATGGACACATCAGCCTTTTTTACTTCTTTCTTTTCATTGACGGCATTGCCAATTCGCTCATCAGTCCGGCGCGAACCGCGCTGATGACGCAACTCGTTCCGCTCAATGAATTGCCCAACGCCATCACATGGAACAGCACGCGTGTTCAAATTTCCACCATGGCCGGGCCCGCGCTGGGCGGTTTAGCAATTGCCGCTTTCGCCGGACCAGCGCCGGTTTATCTGGTGGCGGTGGCGCTTAGCATGGTGGATTTGGTGTGTGTGGTTTTGATGCGACCGCGCCCACAAGAACGTTCCAAAGAAAAACTTTCGTGGAATAGTATTTCTTCCGGCGCGCGGTTTGTGTATAACAACAAATTGCTTCTGGCACCGCTTAGCCTTGATATGCTGGCGGTTTTGCTGGGCGGCGCGGTGGCGTTGATGCCTATTTTCGCCAAGGATATTTTGAAAGTGGGCGCGACAGGTTATGGATTTCTGCTGGCCGCGCCCAGCGTCGGCGCGTTATTGACATTGCTCTTTTTAGCATACACGCCAGCTATCCGCCGCGCTGGAAAAGTACTTTTATGGTGCGTTGCCGGCTATGGCGTGACGATGATTGTCTTCGGCGCATCCAAATCTTTCTGGCTTTCCATGGTGATGCTTTTTCTGGCAGGCGGGTTGGACAGCATTTCCGTGATGATCCGTCACACGCTGGTGCAGGTGATTACGCCCGACTTTTTGCGCGGCCGCGTTTCTTCCATCAACGGCTTGTTTATTGGTGTTTCCAATGAACTCGGCGGATTCGAATCCGGCACCGTGGCAAAATTTCTGGGGCCGATCCCCACCGTCGTTTTGGGCGGTATAGGAACAATTGTCGTGGTGGCAGGCGTTGCTTTGAAGTGGCCGCAACTGCGCAACCTAAATACGCTGGAAGAAGCGGCGCAGGAAGCGCTGGAAAAATACGGCCACGTGACGGATTCTGATTAACGCATGGCTCTGGCGTCCCACCGGTGAAAAGTACTTTTCCCGGGGGACGCCGGAGCCACAATTGCTAATGAATCACGTCGCGCAGCGTGATGAACACCATAAACGCCAGCAATAATCCCATTCCTGCCAGATGCATCAGGTTTTCTTTTTTGGGATCGACCGGCCGCCGCATTATCTTTTCATAGATCACAAATAAGATGCGTCCACCATCCAAAGCGGGAATGGGCAATAGATTTAACAGCCCCAAATTGACGCTGAGTAATCCGGCGAAAAGCAGCAATTGACCAAAACCTTGCCGCGCATTTTGCCCGGCCGCTTGCGCAATTTTCACCGGCCCACCGATACCGCCTTTCTCTTCGGGCGACAATTTGAACGTCACGGCGCGCTTGAGCATTTCAATAATCTGCTGCGAAATTCCCATCGCCATCACAAATCCAGCGGACACAGCAGTAGTCACTCCCACTTTTTTGAAAGCCATATTCTGCGTGAATTCGACACCGACAATCAATGCCTGTTCATCGCCAGTGCCACCGACAGTGGAACGATCCTGATAAATCGGTGTGACGGGTTTCTGGATTGTTTTGCCATCACGTTCGATAGACATCGTAATCGGGCGCACTACTGATTTGCCATAATCTGCGCGTGCCGTGATGCCGGCATCGGAGGCTTTGACTCGCGCTCTGGAAAACCTCTCCGCGCTGTCATTAATCATTTCAGAAATCTGCCATACACTCGTCGTCTTTGTGCCATTGACGCCCAGAATTTTATCGCCATGTTGAATTCCAGCCTGGGCAGCCGGAGAACCATTCTGCACACTTTCTACTACAGTAGAAACTTTGGAATTAGCCGCATCCGGCAAACCCAGCACCATAAAAACGCCAATAAAAACCACAATGGCGAAAATGAAGTTCATCAATGGCCCGGCAAAAAGTGTCCAGAAACGCCAGCCTAAACTAGCATCCTGGAACTCTCTTTTGCCACGCGGCATTTCCGGTTTTGACGCCCGAACTTTTAACGCTTCGCCATCGCCTGTAGCGCCAGCGACCATATCTTCTTCGCTACCAAGACCAGCAATATCGACCATGCCGCCGATCGGCAAAGCGCCGATAGAATAATCGATGCCTTTGTAATGCCGCGTGTAAATCCACGGCGGAAAGCCGATTCCAAAACGATTGACTTTCATGCCCGCCCAACGCGCGAATTGAAAATGCCCCCATTCGTGCACAAAAACAAGCACGCCCAACGTGACGGCAAAAATGACCACGGTGTAAGCGGAAGACGGATAACGAAAGGCTAAAACGACAGCGGCAATCGCTACAGCGATCCACGTAAGATTAGAATAATCGCGTTTCGGCGATGTTTCGGGAGTTGGAGTTTCGTTCATGTTGAATTACGAATTATGGATTACGAATATCAACTTCGTAAAAGTACTTTTAAGTATAGCGCGAACTTCATCACAGTTTGTGGGAAAGTACTTCTTGCGCGCGCGCTCTTGCTTCCTGATCTGCCTCAAGAACATCGCTCAATGTGGGACGCGCCACGTTCTGTTGGAGTTCCAGCACCTTCTCCACGGTTTCAGTAATACCATAAAATCCGCAACGGTTTTCCAGAAATGCCGCCACGGCAACTTCATTGGCGGCGCTGAGAACGGCTGGCGCGGTGCCGCCTAATTGCATCGCATGACGAGCTAGTGCCAACGCGGGAAAACAATCTTCGCGCGGCAATTCGAACGTCAACGCGGCAGATTTTGTTAAATCCAACGGCGGCGCGATTCCCGCCACGCGCTCGGGATAATGCAACGCCCACTGAATCGGCAAGCGCATATCAGGAACGCCCAATTGCGCCTTGACGCTGTTATCGGCAAACGTCACCATCGAATGCACGATACTCTGACGATGCACCAGCACGTCGATTTGTTCCATCGGAATATCAAAAAGCCAGTGTGCTTCGATGATCTCCAATCCTTTATTCATGAGCGTCGCGGAATCAATGGTAATTTTGTCGCCCATGCTCCAGTTGGGATGGCGCAACGCTTGCGCGCGCGTGACTTTCGCCAATTCGTAGCGCGGCAAATCCACGAACGGACCGCCGGATGCGGTCAATGTCAATTTCTGTACGGCAAAAGTACTTTCTCCCAACAAACATTGGGCGATGGCGCTGTGTTCGCTATCAACCGGCAATAATTGCACGCCGTGAATGCGCGCCGCCGCCGTGACAATCGCGCCCGCTGCCACCAGCGTTTCTTTATTGGCGATGGCGATTTGCTTTCCCGCTTCGATGGCTGCCAAAGTGGGCCGCAATCCGGCCGCGCCGAGCATCGCGCCGAGTACTAATTCCGCATACGGCCAAGTGGCGACTTCATCAATTGCTTCCGCGCCGCTGTGGATTTTTAATCCGCTGCCGTCCAGAATTCGATTGGCGCGTTCGGCGGCATTTGTATCGGCAAGCGCCGCGATGGAAGGGCGAAATTCCGCAACTTGCCCGGCGAAAAGTTCGGCGTTGGAACCCGCCGCCAATCCTACGACTTTGATGCGATCCGGCAACGCCCGCGCAATCTCCAGCGCCTGGCGGCCAACGGAGCCGGTGCTGCCGAGAATGACGATGGATTTGGGGAAAGTGGAGTTCACGGTAAAAGTACTTTTGGGATTATAGAATTCCCCCTTTTTAAAGGGGGAATTCTGTTGTGGCAATTTTAAATTATGGCGCAACATTATTCACTACCGGAGCTGCATAGCTGCGCGTCCCCGGCAATGGTGAGCTTTGTCCCAACTGGCGCGCGGCGATCATCAGCAATACGCCAAACACCAGGACGGGAACCAATCGATCCAACGATCTGCCACCTTTGGGCAAAAGAACCCAGCGTTCGCTGACTTCGGCGGTTTCGACTTTTGTTTCATCTTGCGCGGGGCTGAGACGTTCGCGCGCTTTCCAAATCACGCCGCCGATCACGATGGCGATCACTTTATAAATAACACCAATGCCAAGGGTCAGCGGCCCGGCCAGCGCGCCAAGAATGATGCCACCAATCGCGGTCATCAAAAATCCCGCAAATGGCGCGGCACTTTTTTGATTCCACATGGCGTTCACGCAACTGATAATCGCGATAGTCAACATCAACGCCGTCATCATCAACACAATCGACAATGCCAGCAACGCCAAATCGGAATGATTCGCCCACCACCAATAGATAAAAAATAATGAAGAAAGCGCCAGGCCGCTGCTCAATGCTTCCTGCGTCCATTGTTTTTTGTGTCCCAAACGATGCGACAATTCCGTGGCCGCCACATAAACCGCCGCCGCGACGGCAACCAGCGTCGCCGCGCCAACCCAGCCTGGCATCGCGGCGTCGATTCCGACCACGATCAGCAATCCGCCGAATAATATCACATCAAACAATGCACTCGAAATAATCATAAAACTAATCCTTCACACCGCCAAAACGCCGGTCGCGATTCTGAAAATCCGCAATCGCGGCGCGCAGATGTTCCGGCTTAAAATCCGGCCACATCACCGGCGTCACCCAAAATTCCGCGTAGGCGATCTGCCACGGCAGAAAATTGGAAATGCGCATTTCGCCGCCGGTGCGAATCAGCAAATCCGGCTCCGGCAAATCACGCGTGTATAATTCGGCGGAGATGGCATCCTCGTCAATTTGTTCCGGCGTCAATGCGCCGCTTTGCACTTTTTTCGCCAGGTTTACAAACGCCTGCGTCAGCTCGGCGCGGCCGCCGTAATTGATCGCCAGGTTCAATACCAGGCCGCTATTGCCGGAAGTACTTTCAATGGTTTCATCCAGTTGGCGCAACAAAAAATCCGGCAGATTTTCCCGTAATCCCGAATGCCGCACGCGCACATTATTGGCGTTCATTTCGTCCTGCTGGCTTTTGAGATTGCGCGCGATGAGGTGCATCAGCGCCATCACTTCGGCGCGCGGGCGCCGCCAGTTTTCCGTGGAGAAAGTATATAAGGTCAGCGCTTCGATCCCCAGATTCACGCATTCGCGCGTGATGGCGTGCGATCCTTCCGCGCCAACATTATGGCCGCGAATGGCCAGCCATTTTTTCTGTTTTGCCCAACGCCGGTTGCCATCCATGATGATGGCGATGTGGCGCGGCATTTTTTGCGGATCCAAACTCATGAGGATTTTTGTGTGAATTGTTGCGCGGACATTTGCTCAGCGGCGATTATCATTTGCCAATTATTTTCGTGCTGACGGTATCCGATAACGCGATATTGACCTAAAAGTACTTTTACCTTCGGCGGCGCGGTGATCAGCGGTTCCGCCAAATGCAGATTTTCAGCCGCCGCCATTTGTTGCGCAGTATCCCAGGGAAGGCCTAATAAATAATCGGGAGGTTGTGACATTTTTCAATTAGCAATGAACAATTAGCAATTAGCAAAAGTACTTTTGAGCGATAACACTGCTCATTGTTAATTGTTAATTGCAGATTGACCTACACTTCCATAATCTCCGCTTCTTTATCGGCGCGGATGACATCGGCTTCCGCCACGTATTTATCCGTGACTTTCTGCACCTCATCTTCGGCGCGTTTCAAATCGTCCTTGCTCAGCTCGCCGTCTTTTTCCAATTTCTTCAGATGATCATTGGTTTCGCGGCGCACGTTGCGCAGCGCCACTTTGTGATCTTCGGTTTTCTTGCCGGCCATTTTGACCATTTCGCGGCGGCGTTCTTCGTTGAGCGCGGGCAGAGAAATGCGCACTTTATCGCCGTCTTTGATGGGCTGCACGCCCAAATCGCTTTTGGAAATGGCGCTCACAATCGGATCAACCAGAGTTTTTTCCCACGGCGCGACGAGCAATTGGCGCGGCTCCGGCACGGAAATCGCCGCCACCTGGTTCAGCGGCGTGGCGGTGCCGTAATAATCAACGACAATTTTATCCAGCAAATTCGGCGAGGCGCGGCCCGTGCGCAGGGATGACAAATCGTGGCGCAATGCATCCAATGTGGACTGCATCTTGCGCTCCATTTCAGTTAAGCTTTCTTTGGACATAGTTGACTCCGCGAAGTTTTCGACGAGGTTATAGCTTACTATATTGTGGCTATTCGGGCATTTCCGCGCCCTTACAAATCAATAAAAGGTTTTATCATGATCACCAAAAGTACTTTTACTATCCTCTTTCTCACCTGCATTTTTAGTATCGCGCACGCCGCAAAATTGCAAGTCGATCCGGCATCGCCGCAGCCTGGCGATATTCTCACTTTGACGATTTGGCCGCAAAGCGGCGAAGATTTGCAATCCGTGGAAATGAACGCTTTTGATACGCCAAAAGTACTTTTCTATCGCCGCGCCGACGGCAGCTTTCGCGGCTTTCTCGGCGTGCCCTATGACCGCAGCGGCGGCAAATATCCGCTGCCGGCAAAAGTGCATTATCGCGCCAAAGATAATACAACGCACGAGCAGGACATCACGCAGCAGCTCACGGTTCTTCCGCGCAATTTCGTCACGCAGCGCATCACCATGAAAGGTTCCACCGCGACAATGATGAGCCGCGTGGAAGCGCTGCGCAAGGAAAAATTATACGTGCAAAGCAAACTGCAAAACCCCACGCCAAAACCGTTGTGGCAAGGCGATTGGATCGTTCCCGTCAAAGGCGAATCCACATCCAGTTATGGCCGCAAGCGTTACGTCAACGGCAAATGGTGGGGACAACACAGCGGCGCTGATATTCGCGCCGCCACGGGAACGCCGGTGCACGCCAGCAACAGCGGCCGCGTGGTGCTGTCCGAATATCTGCCGGCGCTACGCGGCAATTGCATCATTATCGATCACGGCTGCAACATTTTTTCCGTTTACATGCATCTTTCCAAACGCCTGGTCAAAGTCGGCGATGTCATCCAAAAGAATCAACTCATCGGCAAAGTCGGCCACACCGGTTTTGTCACCGGGCCGCATCTGCACTGGACAATTCGCGTCGGCTGGGAAGCCTGCGATCCGT